>Ga0116227_10001215_pt1 | contig 56564 bp, 38 predicted proteins | sample S1TSphgellanicum_FD_89693 | JGI IMG/M metagenome (GOLD analysis project Ga0116227, IMG submission 89693) | Host-associated microbial communities from peat moss isolated from Minnesota, USA - S1T2_Fb - Sphagnum magellanicum MG | ecosystem: Host-associated > Plants > Peat moss > Unclassified...
CTCCAGGATTTCTTACTTCCTTCCAGCCTTCCAAGTTCCTTCACATCAGGAGATTGAGTTGACTATCTGCCTTGGATTCTGGTGATGGTAAAGTCCCTTCAGATACTACAAGGAAAGATGAAATGGGCCCCAAAAACCAAAACAAAAAAGAGTTGTGTTTTTTTAGTTCTTCTACTCATCATCAGCCCTTGTTGACATTCCCTTTGAAAAATGAGGGAAATTAATCACAAAAATCATTTAACTAGTTGTTGTAGCAGACAAAAGGTTTTTTTGGGGGGAAGGGGATTAAAACTGAAGGAATTCCAAATAAGTTAAGACAAAAGAAAAATAAGAGAAAAAAACTAGGCGAAGAGTGAACTAACTTTTCTTTACTACCCTAGTTCCTAGGCTGGTAAGGGACTAACTAATTAATTATTTTTTGGAATTGCCAATTTTTTTGAAAAATGTGTGCTTGCCATGCCAAAAATCTGAACGAACCTATCATGCACAATAGTTTTGTTATTTCGTACTATTTTAAATTTTAAATTATTTTTATTTTTACTGCCAAATATGACTGACAAAAAAACATTTACTACTAGGCACCTTGCTGCCCGAACCAGCCTTTGTAGTACGGGTTAACTTAACCCCAGTTTTGCTCACCTACGTAGTATGGACCAAAGGTCACGTTTAAAGTCCTTTTTTTACCAGCCCACTTCACTCTCACCTCCACTCCTTTGGTTTTTGCACATGGAATTTGCTTTGCTTCTTTGCTTTGGTGCCCTCTTCAGTTATGCACCCTAAAACCTACCCTAATAATCAAAAGAGGTTTTGGTGCAATTTTTAATACCCACCCCAACACGGGTATATTGGGTTGTTCATGAAGGGCACCAGGACATATGTGTGTGTGTGTGCCCCTAGTTGTGGCTTGATAGCTCTTCACCCTACAGGGCTAGGTTGGTACTAGGCACTAGGTACCTCGGTTTTGGACATGTGATGGCTTGGTAACCAACCAAAATTTCACATGTCTGAGTTGTGAATTGAACCCACAATCACTCCCATGACCACAACCCACCATATATGCATCCCAACTTGGAGTTGTCTATAGTTAATCCAAGGATACACTCAAAACTAAGGATAAGAAGAGTTTTGACAGTTTAACTCTTTCTTTCCATTTCTTGATATTGAGGTGCATAAACATCTATACAATGGAATTGCATGTCTTAACTTTCATCATTTACCATAGTCTTTTATTTTAGACATTGAAAATGAAATGGGGTTATTATCTTTTGCCTTGCACAAAACATGCATTTGGGGATGAATTTTTTTTCCACAAAACCCATGAGAGCATATATGGCCAACTCACTTGGGCAATTTTCCACTCTTCTCCAATTGAGTCATAAATAAAGGATTGATTTTCTTTGTGCTTTTGATGAAATGTAATGAGTTCAAAAAACAGCTGTTTTCACAAGTTTAAAAGTATTCCCTAAAGTCCGGTGTACTCTTTTAATAAATCTCCACCCCCCACTTCAAGTTTGCCGGGTGCTCAACTTGGGGTGACTAATGACCTTATTACTTATTACCAACCCCAGAAGATTAGGGTTGGAACTAGGCTTCAATTCAATAGTATTGGATTCCCATGACTGATTGGCAGGGCAAGTAATTAGACCCTTTTACTTTTGGTTTTGAACAATTTTTGTAGTTTCCTATTTAGTGCCCCAAATAAATGAGCTTGAGGTGCAAAATCTGTGTTAATAATACAAAAGCTATGATCATGAACCAGGGGCAAGTAATTAGCACTTTCAATGATCAACTTCATTCACTTGGCTTTGCAACATTTGTTTTTGTAGTTTCCTATTTAGTGCCCAAATAATGACTTCGAGGTGTTTCTTAATACAAAAGCTATGATCACCACCACCAGGGAAACTGGATTGTTGCTTCAATGACTGACTTGGTTTTTAGAGCATTTTGTATTTTCCTATTTAGTGCCAAGAGAGAGGTGCACCAAGCTATCTTGATAAGTTTAGGTGCCATGATCATCCATCCGTGTGAGAGTGTGTGCCTTTGAAAGTAAATAACTCACATGTAATCCAAAGACGAGATTGCAACTCTAGTTTCCAAATGATAGAGTTATGATGGGTCACCAAGGTAATTGTGAGCAACTCATGACCTATTTTGGCCCAGCCGAAATCAAGAGGTGTTTGCAATTTTGAGTTCCACATCATTTTATGCCCCACCTCCTTTCCCCAATGCCCCAAAAATGCCAAAACCTAACAAGGTAATTATGAGAAACTCATCTAGAATCAGGTTTGTCCCTAGTGTGAGAAATTTGGGCACTTTGGAATGGAATTGGGGAACATCCACAACTTGGGTGAATTATCAATAAGGGACCGTTTTAAAACAATACTATTGGGATTGGGGAACTTCCAACTCACCATGGGAAAGGAAGTGCAAATGATGAGAAACTGAATAGGAACTTTGGGAACATGAAAGGAACATCATTGTCCAATGACAATGTCTAATAAGATGGGAATTTTTTGGGGAAAAGGTCAATTCCAAATTAGTATTGAAGATATCACTAGACACTTTGGGAACATAAAAGAATTTATCAACATCAAAGTGTGAGAATCAGCATAGAGAGTATAATTGGAAAAAAAAATGTAAATTAAAATAGCATTAAGAGCATATGCAAGTCATTGTTATTGACTTGGCAACCTATAGGGAACATCCTTGGGGATATGGGACCACCATAATCCATTGGACTTATCCTTGTGAACAAAATTGGAACTTTGGTGAACAACATAAATCATTGCAATTTGGCACAAATGAAGAGCTTGTTCAGAGCCACATCATAATATCATAAAGTTGCAACCTGATAATGTCTTTGCACACCATTAGATTCATTGGGTTACCATTCCTTTGAAACACATGACAAATGGCGCCAAAAACAATGGGTTAAGAAGTGTAGCATAAAGCCCAAGGACAAGGGCATTACCACAATAAGGCTTCACATGAGGCGGAGCCAAGTGCAGGCCTGGTTCCCATAAAACCTTCATCCAAGGTCTTTGATGGGCAGAAAAATCCACAAACTTTTCTTTAAACTCCTGAGGAGTGAGGACCAGGCAAAAAGCAGGCATAGAAACAGGGAGCAACAAGCCTTACAAAAAGAGTTTGGTAGTGGAATGGGAAGCAATGGGCAGCCCGTGAACAAAATGTAACACCCATGTAGCACCCATCTAACACCTGCTGTTGTTGCACATGAAATATTACAGTTGGTAACATGGCCTCAAGTTACACTTTAAAACATCAAGCAGGTTTTGCTGTTTGAGCAAGCACATGGAATTTTGCAGTTTGACTGGAACTAGAAAAGTCTGCACAAAAACTTTGAAAAAGAAAAGAAAAAAGGAGAGTAACAGAAATTTGCAATGTGAGTAGTAATAATAATAACTGGTAAAGCAAATGTTGTTACATGATCAAGCAAAGTGAGAAATTCAAAGGAATGATTTCTCTGACTTCACTATGTTGGAGCCCTGCTGATCCCATGATAGACTTTCACAATTGAACTTGCCAGTGAACAGTTTTTATAGGCACATGCATCAAACTAATTGCTTTGAGTACAAGACAGCAGCTAAAAGTTTAGTCTCTCCTCATTCACAGAACTTTGCTGTTTGTTTTTTGGTTGTAGTTGGCATCGGAACTTGGAATTCTACTTTCATTCGAGTCCCAGAGCTCTGTCAAATCTAGTGTATCATCAACTTTCTACCTTGGTTGATAACCCACCACCAAAGTGAAACTAGTCAATGGTATGTTGGTCACTTGAAGCCTTCAAATCCAACTTTGGGCAACACCTGCCTAGTCCTGTAGGAGCTCAATTTAGTTTTGTTATCTCATCATCCTTTGCTTCATTTTGTTTGGCCCAAATTTTTTTTTTATCAAAGGTGATTTTTTAGTGTGTACACCTTCCAATTCATCTGTTGGATTTCTAGTTTCAGTCATGGATGAGTAGAGGTAAAATGGATGTGAAATAGAAGACATACGATCTTAGGGTTAATGACTTGCAAAGGTTGTTTACACATGCGGTGTCTGATTTTACATAGTTAAACTAATTAGTCACGGGTATCATCAATGCATTTGTGCTTATTGGAGGGTTCTGAAACTGCAATTGTTTGCAGCAATGAGTTAGTATGAGTGGTGGTGTAATCAACAATGAAATTAGTTGGTCTTTTTTCTTTCCCCCCTTTCATAGCAGTCACCATGTGAAAATAATAACTAGGGCTATACAAATTATGGGAAAACATGAGCACATATGAGAGGGGACCATAAATTGTAACAGCTCATTCACATAATGCACATCCGTGTAGTTACCTCTAGTTGACAAATTAACCTCATCACGACAAAATCCCTATTGGAGAGCATCCTATTGGAGAGCAGCTGGTGGGGGCGGGGAACATGGGAAGGGGGGAAATATAATGTACAAAGCTGTTTCCCAACTAAATGTAATGTGTTATTGCTTGTAAATGATCGGTGTGCTGCTTTCAATCAATCAAAACAAGCTCAGCTATCAACATTCAATATCAAAATAACTCACACAAATCATTTCAAAACCCACTTGGAGCGGAATGAATAAAATCACCACCCCAAGGCAAGAAAGACAAGGGGGGAGGGGTAAAAAAAAACAGCTCACATTCGCCATTTTTCCCTCCTCAATACTTACTTACTTTATGGGTATCATTTATGTACCCTCCAGACTGTAAAGAAGTATAAAGGAGTGGTGTAATTAAAACTCACTTCAATAAATCAACCTCCATTTTTGTCTATACCCATGTGATATCCAGGACTATAATACGAAATTCAAGTCCTTTTTTTTTGGCTGTTGCAGCTGGAAGTGTTTTTCTTTTTAAAATTTCTGTTCTTGTGTGAACATGCTATACCATAAAGTCATGGATTGTAACTTGTAAGTAGTGAGCTGCTGAGCTGCCGAGCTGCCATTGTTTTGCTTATGTGAGTGAATTCAATAGTGGTTATGGTTTTACAATAAATTGGTCACCAGCAAATTTCTTTCATTCATTCATTCATCATCTGTTTGAAAAATGATGAATTCCTAGTTTGTCCCCTCACCCAACCCTTTTCTCGTGTTGGGTGGGATTTTATTGGGTAAGGCTTTTAGAGTTTCTCACATGAGTATTTGTAAATAAAGACTTGCTGCTGTTTGGTAAAAACTTGTGATAAATTTTTTAATTGATGTCAGAGTGTCTGATGTCCGATTCTCATGTATGCAACTTAAGGTAACTTCCTTCCTATTTCCTTTTCTGTGATCCCCACAGGTCAGAAAGAGTGAAACCAACAGCCACGAGTGCACTATTGGAAGGGATGGATGGATGAATGGATTGTGGATAGAAAACACTTTTTCATTGGATTCTGAGAAACCAACCGACAACCATTAGGAATGGATGGATGGTGTGTGGACAGGAAGCAGTTTTCCATTGGGTTTTGGTTCTCTACCTAAACACAGTGGATATTGGTTAGCTCAAAAAAATGATTTTTGGTACCCGCATACTAACAACCCATTAGCCCCTTACCAACATACTCACTAACAGCATTCGTCTAATCACCTCAAAGACATATATTGTCCTTCTTATCTAGATACATACAGGACCTATTTCCAATAGGATAATATATGCTACCAAGGTGAAACTAGGTGGTGTAACTCAGTTGGGATTCATGCATAAAATTTGTTTGTTTCTTTGTTCATTGTGTTTTGTTTGCTCAGGAGGACCAACTATTGCAGTTTGTAAGGTTATGTGCTTTGAAATGAAAGGGAGTTTCATTTTGACTTACATTTAAAAGTATATTTGTGAAAAACATAATCTTGCACTTGCATTGTTATTTTCATTGGCACGTATTTTGCATTATGTATTGAGCAAAAAATGAATGAGAATATCTATAAATGTTTGTAATTGTTTTCATTTTTTGCATGTTTAGTGCATTTGATAATGCAATTATATCTTAATATTGTGTTCCTTTTTTAAAAAACATTTAATTACGAAGTGTTACAAGACCTAGTTGAAAAGACAAAACAAACATTTGTCATATTACTTTCTACTACTAGTAGTTTTGATCAATGGTTGTTCAAAAGGGCATAAGATGTTTTGCTTTGGGAGTGATTTTTTTGGAGATAGATTGGGTGCCAAAACATATTATAAACGTCTTGTTTGAGACATTTGAAACTTCAAATTGACAGAAATTTGTATGAATTTTTAGAGCAATATGGTTTAACAAAAAAATTCATTGCTTATGTGAAAAATGAAACTTATAATATGAATAAAATGATAATTATTCTCAAGTCAATAGTTAGTTGTGATACCTTGGATGTGAAAAAATAATAATTAAAGGACATGTTTTGAACATGTCCTTTCTAAGGCCTATCAATATGTAACTATTGAAAAGAGAATGTGCAAAGCTTCAAATATGTTTTCATCAAATGTACTTTTAAATATATAACATTGCTTAGAAAGTTAGGGAAATGGTGACCAAAGCAAATGAAAATATGCATTAATGTTGACGTTCACCCACGAATATTGAACACACTTAACCAAAATAGGCGAATATTTTCAACTATTGTATTAAATGATTTTTTTTTCTCTGTAAAAAAATTCAACAGTTTTTTAAATTTTTAATTACATAATTAATTTATGCAGGTTTGCAAACAAAGTATTCTGTTTTAGGAAGATGTACAATTTAATGAGCCATTTTTCTCTATTATAACAAGCATACTAATGTTAGGGTGATTGACCATGTGCCATATCCTTTCACATGGCATATATATTAATTTATTGTAGACTATTTGCTTCCTATTGTTATTGCATGAGTTTTAATCCAATCACAAGGTCATTGGTTGCTAAAACAACTTGCATGGAACCATAGCACAATGGGCTTTAAACTTTAAAAAGAAACTAATAGTGTTCCTATTTATAATAGGAGGATGGAAGATGATTGAGATGATGATGTTAAGTTGTCAACTATTGTAATGAACATGAAGAAGGAAGTATGTGAGATCATTAACCCTTTTCTTTCCTTCTTGACAAATATGATGAAAGGAGGATTAATTGTGATGGGAAATGAGGTTAAAAGTATGTAGCTAGTGAACTAACATCAGATGGTTAAGGTTTGTGAAAGGTTTTCTTGAAACTTCTTGCCTTTCTGGCAATGGAGACTAATTTTAATTATCTTTTGATTTGTTTCTTTTTGCAAAGGAGCTCAAGGTGTTTTAATGAGCACAAAATCATGATTATGCTGGGCAAAGGTGTTAGGTGTATTTTCTAAGGGGGTGCGCGTTAGAAACAAGTTGGAATGTAACAAAAAGTTTAGAGCTATGTCAAGTTTGATTAGGTGTGTGTTTTGCATGGTTTGTTATTGTTTTTGGGAGGTCCATGTCAGGGAAAAATTTGGTGGTTTGAACTCAACTTTTGGAAAGTTCTTTTTGAAGATGGAAAATGCATGTCCATCACAAGGAAGTGTTTTGTGAATAAATTTTCGAGTGGATCAAGGATTTTTGCACTAGGGAAGTTGTTTGGTGATAGTGATCTTTTCTTTTAACAATAGATGCAATTGTAACAAGTTGTTAGCATGCAAAGGTGAGAATCTAATGTATTGAATTCATTTTGTATTATTACAATTATTGTATAAAATTGGACCATCATAATAATAAAATGGGAAGGGCTATGGGATAGAAGTGAAGCATAGCTAGGGTATTAGTGAGGTTGGAAATTTATATTATGTAAATATATATTTACTGCAAATGACCCTAAAAATTTGTAGCTATGTTCATGTGATCTATGTTGATCTAAACAGTGTGGGTTGATCGCGGTTGATTGAATGTAATATTGTGGAGAACTCCACATATGACATAATGTCTATAAATTAGAGAACTATATGATGTGAATTTATTTATAGCAAATAGTGCTAAGCATTTGCAAGATTGATTGTACATGAGATGTTGAAGCATACAATATAAGTATGATTTTTGGTTGATTGATAGTATTAATGTGAAAAAATTTACATTAGAGGTTCTATTTATCAATTTGATTTGAAAAGCAAAAGAATATATTGTTTGGTGTCAAGGAGCGCATATAGAGAAAAAAAATTGGGTTGTGATTATGGAATTGGCAATAGTAACATTGCTAATAATTGCCACAAATAAATATATACGAAAGAAGTGTTGTTATGATAATTTGGTGTGTTCATGACATAATAGTATGGGGAATTTGTGAATTGGTGGGTGTTGTGCAAGGATATGGATTATGTGAGGAATGTAAAAGTTTGTTGCCTTTTACGGTTGTCTGAGTAAACAAGGTGACAAAATTATTCAAATTGTGAATGTGGATTGTGAAATCCAATTTGTTTATACATGTTGAATGTAGTGGGAATCTGTATTGGGATTAGAGAACATGAGATTAAAGTATTGGTGAACTCCACAACTTGATCCCAAAAAATGCATATTCCGCAAATTACATTGATTGTGCTATTCTTTTATGCTACTTGACCAAAGGCATAGTAGTGACCAGATTTATATCTAGAAAAAATAATTGGTTGGCATTTGTAAAATTTCACATGAGTAAAAATTGCCCTAATAATAATGCTAAGGTTTTCAAAGCCCTTCTAATTTTTTGGAATTGATAAAATTGAGTAGATTTAGAGGAATTGAGAGAGTTTTAAAGATCGTTTGAGCAAAATGAAGTGAAGGATACCTTATTATTATACATTGTATGAAATGATATAGTACAAATAGTGATTTTTGCCTTTGCCATTGAAATATTTCAAAACCTCATCTTTTAAATGTTTCTTGTGCTATATTTCAAAAGTAATAATAAAGTATCTTACTAGTTATTGTGTTGACCAATCAAATAGTTGAAAGTTGAAAGTAATTTTTCTTTGGAGATAAATTTAACAAAATATTATTAATTTTAAATTGATGTTGATGAACCATCTAAATAGAACTAGCAAATATGAATGAAATAAGAACTGATTGTGAAAGAAAAATAAATTAAGAACCTTGAGGGCTATTGAAATATTTGAATTAAAAAAATAATAAAAAAAGAACCCTCCTGGTTTTAAAAAAAATTAAAGTGAAGGAAGGGGGGGGGGGGCAGGCGGTCATCGAAAAAAAAAAGTAACATGCACCCAATACTGGTTTTTAAGTAGCTGAATTTGCCAATTCATGGAAAACACTCTGTTTTTGGCAACTAAAACAATTCTGAGTTCTGGGAGCTTTCTAATCTTCAATAAAAATTGGGAGTCAGATGTACTCAAGGCTTACCCATATTGTGGACTAGTAAGCTTCATTTGACATTACAAAGGTTCCTACCATTTTGTGATCAATTTTCAATGGCCCTTGACTACTTTGGTTGTCCTTTTGTGAAATTGGGGATACAATAGAGTTACCTCTAAAATCCCCCAAACTTTCACTCATTTAATGGCTACACTCAAATTGAGGATGAAACAGGGATTAGAGGATCAAACTAGGGCCCAAAGACAAGATGACTTCAAGGAAAACTCTACCGTGACACTGAAACTCTATTGAATTAGGCTTTTGTACTTTTAATTTGGTGAAACCATGGATGATCAGCTTCTAACAGAAAGGCTCAGCATGCACTGGATGGATGCCTGCCCAAATACTGTCAAATTTGGCAGGTTTGGCCAAAACTATATTATTTTTTAAAATGCTGAAATTTTCTTAAAAAATAATTTTCTTGGAGCGAATGTTTTATGAATGAAAATTTTAAAAATATTTTGGAAATAGTGAAGAATATTCTCTTTTTTCCAAAATGGAATCTTCAAAATTAATTAATTAATTAATTAATTATTCATTCAGGAGACGCGTGCTGAAGCTGCCCTCGTACTCAAAGTACACCACTCACCAAAATAAAAGGGTTTAGGGTTTTAAAGTAGTGCTGTAAATTCAAAGTTCAAAACCTTGGATCTAATTGGGGACACCCACATGGGGTTTTTGCTTTGCTTTGCTCTTTGCTTTGTTTGTTCACTGGGTTATTGGTCACCAGGCAAATTAGTTAGCCTGCTTTTGGGTTTTTATTCTTCTTAATCTTTTTGGGTGGCTGTTCTTTTTGGTGCTGTAATTGCCTAATAAACTTTCTTCTTTTGGTCCCCTTTTTCCCCATTTGGTGCTGTAATTGCCTAATAAACTTTCTTCTTTTGGTCCCCTTTTCCCCATTTGGTGCTGTAATTGCCTACTAAACTTTCTTCTTTTGGTCCCCTTTTCCCCATTTGGTACTGTAATTGCCTAATAAACTTTCTTCCCTTGGTCCCTTTTCCCCATTTGGTAAGGGGAGAGTGACTCAACTGTTGTGTCAAGGAGCCTTTTTTCTTCCCTCCCCTTTTTTTCTAATTGTTGTGGGAGGGTGGCCGGTCCCCAATTCTGTGGCTAAGGGGAAGGGTAAAGCTTGAACCCTTATGGGAGATTAATGGTAATGGTTATTACCACAAACATGGCATATCAATGGTAGATATACAAACAAAACAATAAGGATGAATATTTATGAATATAGGCTTCATCTGACATCCATCCCCATCCACTTAAATATATGTGTGAACATCATTGAAAACAATGTGGTTTATGAATGTTTGTAACCTAATTTATCCTTAAGACTCTAATGGAGGAAGGTTGGAAGCAAGGTTTCTTTAAAGGATTTTGTGATGCAGTCAAAGTGGCAATCATCAAGAAAATAATTTAGCCAAATTTGGCTATGTATTAGATATGAAGTAGAAAAAAACAGAATTTTTCTATATTCTTGGCTACCTATTCAAACTTATCATCAAAATGGGGCAATTTGGAAAAAAAAATCTTTGAAATCTGGTGAATTGGGACCACTTTTTCCATGACAAATATTGGTGGATATCATAGTTTTCAGGTTCAATTTTGGCGAAAATTTGCCAATAAAAGAAACATTGGTTGGAAGGCTAGGCTAGTTGTACGAGATTTAATGTGCTCCACCTACATCTCTCGTTCAATTTTGCAACTTATTGTAATACAACTTTCCCTTTGATCCATGGTTTATCTCATTCATTTCTATTGCTTGGAAATGCAATTAAATCATGGGATGAAAAGCATTTTTCCATCATCAAACCTTAGCATGTTCCTCATATTTTCATCCCCATGAAATAAAATGATTGCTAATCCCCAATACTTATAATTATCTATAATTAGGGGAGCAGTTGGTTTCATGATCTTGATTGTATTATTCCTCCATGATTGCAAAATATTATCAATCATATGATCTTAGATTATGATGTTACATTTAAAGATTAACAAAGTATAAGTATCAATTATTCCAAAAGTCGTAGCTTTTGAAGGGAGGAAAGAAAACTTATCAACATATCAATATATACACATTTGAGTTCTTGAAACCAAGCCCAATACCACAAGACACATAAGCTTACAAATTGGGCTATTGCTTGTGAAGCTCATTGTTCAAAACATCATTTTCTGGTTTACATAAGCTAAACAACCTAGCCACTTTAAAGTTTTAAATCTCCTTATGTGCTTTTAATGTGTAAAATTTCCCTTGATTTTGCAATGTGTTCATCATTTTGTACAATTGAAGCCTAATTGATATTCAAAGTTAATCTAGTGACATCCATTTCATTATGTCATTTTTCCTCTTCCTAGTTTCAATAAACTACATTTCAATCATCTTCCACACCCCCATCACCTTCTTAGTTCCAATAACCTACATTTCCATCACTTACGTTTTCCTTCACTCCCTTTCAATCTTTTGATCAATCTTTCAATTTACTTTCAAAACCTAATTTAAGAAAATTTGCATTAAAATTTTGTCACATTTTATGTATTGACCTACATTTTCAACTACTCCATATGTGTAGCTTTTGGTGCAGTCATTGCTTTTATCTTTTTCTTTCACACTCCACTCACTTTTCTTAACTAAAAACTTAGATGATTGATTTTCTAGCAAATAAAACATGTCTTTTGCTTCATTTCTAGTTAGTAGTTTATTCAAAATGTAAACCCATTGGCATCACTAGCATAGAACATAAAATTACATTTGAGATTCTAAAGTCACATGTTTAATATCAATAAGAATTATAGCATTTAATCAAAGTAATAACTTGGATTAATGGGGGTATTTATTCAAGGTATGTAGTTGAACTAAAATTTAACATAAGTTTTTATCTATAAATGTGTGTTAATGAAGTATGGGGACTAAATTGTTTCCTTTATGCCAAAGATGGTTGTTTGGATTGTAGAATGCAAACAACTATTTTATTTGTCCTCATGTGAGAAGGTTAAAACTTTATTCTCAACTTGAGATTGCAATAGGGGATTTGGTCATGTTAATATGTACATTTGTTTTAATAATAAGTTCTTGTAAGAAATATTGTTCAATTTTATGATGTTATAACAAAAACATGATAAAAAGTCTTCACAATTTAAGCTTGGACAAGCTTGAATTCGCTTGCAACAGGCAAAAGTAAAAGCAGAACTTTCAAGCACAAAAGAAATCACAAGGTTCAAATATTGGATTGGTTTTATGTGAAGCACCATGTTAGGCGCTAATTGATGACTAAAACATTGTTAGTGTCTTTCTTATTATAGTGCAATTGTAGATGAGGTTTGGATTTCACATGCATGGTGTTGTGGTGATGGTATTATGATAGAATTTGGTTTTGATTGTAAGATTATTAGCATTTGCAACTACATGATTTCTAAATATAATCCTTTTAGGTTATGTGCGGAACAGTGTGAATTATGGTTTCTTAGCTTCCTAATATTGTAACCAATTATTCTAAACCATTTTTCTGAAATAAAGAGCTTCCCAATGATACATTTGTGATGAAAAACTTTCGATCAAACTTTGATCCAAGTTTTATAACATGGTCTAGCATCAACCCATGATTTTAAAAAGCCTTTAGCTCATTTCAAAACCACATGTGACATGTACATGCATTGAAAGACCTTTCTCCCTACAAAACAATTATATTTCAGCAAAAGCTTATTGGTATATTGCACACCCATTCAATAGCTAATAAACTTTGATAATTTTGATTTTGAAAGCTGTTGATTGGTAATATAATGTTTTGAAAAGCATAGAAGATTGTAGTTAGATTTGTTTGCAATAACATATTTGCACATGTCCCTAGAAACCTTAAGCCCTAAACATACATCTTTTAAATTTTGACATGACTTTTTGTAATATTGTTGTACAATTGGGATTTTTTTTTTTGATCTTAGTTGTATGTTTGTTTATGGTTGACATAAATTCATAACCCAATTTGGAATGCTAGCCTTGACAAGGCCATATCGCATGTTTAACATAATTTGAACTTTTCCCATATTTACAAACATGACATATTACAACATCCTTGAGTAATGTGATTAGCTAACCAACAATTACAACTTGATAGGGTCCAACTAAAACATTAGCTTGTCACACTTGGTCAATATCAAAATTTTAATCCAATAAAATCATAAATTTTGGTTGTGGGGCACACCTCTTTGCTTTCAACTAAAATGAAAGTTTAAATGATCAAGGTCAAGTTTTGCATTACATTTTGTCTCATGTCAAGGTCATTTCACAACATTAAAAATCATCAAAGACAAAAGGTTGAAAAGGTCTTAAATTGCTTTTAACATTCAAATGAGACCAAAGTAGTTTAAAGAATCATTTTTTAATAGCATATCAACTTCTTTAATTGTGAACCCAAAAGGTTAAAGATTTATCATTAATGTTGTATTGTGAACTTTTTTTTTTAAAAACAACTGACAAGGGGCAATAATTTTCAAATTTGATTGCAATTTGTAATAATATGAAACTCATAGTCTCATTGAATGACATTCTTGGAAGATCTAGTATTCATGTGTGCAAAGGATTGATGCCTTGAATGTTATAGAATATATTCAGGTTAGGATCATGTGTTCATCATGGATGGAAATTTAGACTTTTTTACCAATTTATACCACAAATGGTAGAAAAATTTCTTGCATTATTATGCTTGTGATTGATTTTCAACATTAAATAAATTTCAAAAGGGTGAGTTGAAAAAAAAAGATTGACCTCATTAGCCTATTGGATTTTCCAAGAATTGAACCTTGTTCACATCCAAAATATATTAAGTTGTCCATTCCACTAAGTTATTGCAATAAATTCAAATTTTAAAGGAGATCAAACTTGTATGCTTATATACTTAATTATTGGAATTTTGAAAGATTAAAATTGGGGTTATTGGATTTTTTGTGTTGAAATAATTAAATAATTTGGCAATATTTGTTGATTATGAACCATAGGTAAGGTATATTGTGACACCATTCTCATGCATATTGTGTTATTTGCATTGATCATAACATTTGATTTATGGAAGAATAATTTTATTTTTATTTTTTTAGTTAATGATATTTTATTTTTTCAATGACTAAAGCTTTAAACATTTCATGTTTAGTTATTCAAAATTGATTATAACATGTGTTTGGTGCACCCCCAAACTCCTCAAAAGACTCAAACGCAAGTCCCAAAGTGAAAATAAAGGAAGAAGAAAAAATTAAAGTACGCTCCTTCATTTGCAACACTTTATCGAGTAAAAAAAGCAGGCTGGAGCTCTGGGACGGGGATTAAAATAATTGACAAGTAGGTCAATTATTCATATTGACCTACACAAATCAAACAACAAGTTGGTTAGTGCATAATTAGAACATTTTAAGTGCATGGACGAACTATGGTCATACATGGACTCACAAGACTTATCACGGCTTGGATTTGAATGAAACCACCACCTTCCCCCTTGTAGTATTCTCAATGATTTTCCATGGGCCTACACCCAAATGTCATTTTGTTCACGACTTTCACACTAGGAGTCCCGAAATTGGGACTTTCACCACTTTGGAGGCCCATAACTTCTTGTTCAAACCTTTGATTGAAGCGAGGTTTAAAGAAAAGTTGTAGCCCTTGTTAAAAACTTTCCAATGATATGTTGCACACTACTTACACCCACGTAATTTAGGGCAATTCCTAACTTTTAGTGATGGAGAATCAAAATGATACTTTGACTCTTGGCCTTTCTTTTGGTCACAACTTGAGTTATCAATATTCAAATGGATCATACAAACCCATTTTAAACATTTGCATCTTAATAGCTTTTCAATGGTGTAAATAACTCTTCAATCCAATGAATTTTGACCTTTCAAATCATTCTAAGAAAATTTGGAAATCCATTGGGACTCCAATTCCCAAAGTGGAAGCCCACTTGGGAGTGTGTGGGCTCATTCCCTCACACTCCCCTCACATTCCTGAGAATGTGAATGTGACTCTCCGATTGCATTCTCTACCCACACCTTTCCATGCCCCTTACGTTGGTTGTGAACCCAAGGCTAGGGTCATGATGGTGTTACTTTGGCAAAAAAAACTTTTGTAAGTTGTTGAAATAGTTTGGTGGATTAAGACAAAAAAAAAATAGTATAAGACAATGGGACCTACTTTCACTCATTAATTATTATTTAAATAATTTATTTGATCTCAATCCTTTGATGTTAGCATTTTTTTCAAAAATGTTATGATTAAAGGTTATTCATATGAAATTTAATGAATGATAAGCCATGTAAATGTTTTACATCATTGAAAATTAATTGAACTTAAAACAAAACAAGGACATCCACAATGTGGTCCAAAAGGAGTGTTAAGAGAAATAAAGAATGGGGCTAAGACATGTGTGAAATGTCAAATATGGCTTCACAAGTTGATTACACCTATGAAGTCTCCATTTTGTGTTGAAGTTCATAATGTATCAACACATAACATTTTTGTGAAATTATTCACAATTGCTAAATGGATCGAATTCAAATTTGTTTTTCTCAATTGTGGGTCAAAAAATGAAGTAATATCAAAAACATTATCACTATTGATGTTGAATTAACCAATGTTAATGTCACCAATTATTTAACAATGCATTGAAGGGTGGTACCATTGATTAATGCGAGAACAAACATTGAAAACTATGAGCCGCAATCTCAATGTTATAAATTGCAATATATAGACAACATATAAAATTTAGTTGAAACCAAATTTATGTATGGCAATGGCCAAAGAAAGTGAAACATTCATCCAAATGGGGAAGTGTGCATAAGCCAAAGAAAAAAATTCCCAACATTCCCACTTGGGGAACATGTTGGAGCAATGTTATAAATAGTGATGAAAATTTGCATCTTTGTGGAAAAGAAAGAGTAAAATAGGAATATGTTGTAACAAATTCCTTGCTTTACAAAAAAATTGCAAATTTTTTAGGAAAAAATGATTTAAAATGAATTCATTGTCTGCCAAAAATGACATTCTGTGACTAGTCTTATTCAATTATATGACCACAATTTGGCATAAGTAACGACTCCTATTTAATGAGTCAAATTTGAATTTACACATTTTGTTGTCATGTACTCAAATAGGAGTAATCGTAAAATGATGTTTTTGTCTTAGGCATTATATTCCCCTCGTTGAGTTTGACAAGCATCAATGTGATGTAGACTACTTCCAAGCACACATTGCATTGACTTTATTTTTTTTGTTTAACAAAAGCCTCCATAGACATATGGTTAACCATGTGCACACCAAGCAAGGATTGCTTTGATATTCCTTAAGTTTGATAGGAGGTGTTTAACATCTAGCAACATTTTTAGTGGTGTGTTTGCCATTTTTCAAATTTTATTTTAGTTTTGGGCTTTTAGTTTTAGTTTGTCACCATATTGTTACACTTTGGACAAAGTTGGGAAAATGTATCACTAATAATTGATCAATTTTCATGGGGAAGTTTATCACTTGGTGTTGCTTTATAAAATTGAAAGGAAAAACCCTAGTTGGAAGTTGAAATTCTTGAGCTAGTGTCCCAAGTTCCAAATATCAAAAATATAATTTAAATGGGTTTTTAATTTTAAAAATTATGTCATGTAAGAAAACATTTAAGTTTCTTATAACAAATTGAGTTTGCATCTTCAAAACATAGTTACATTTCTATGTGATATATTCATATGCAAATTCAAAACACAAAATATCATAAATAGCCCTGCACATTCAAAACATGTTTTGGATAGGTTGATCATGTATGAATGAATAGTTTTGAAAAACTTTTCATAATGGCTACAAGATAATGGCTTTTATAAGCTTGGAATTGAAATTTTTTAAAATTGGAGGAATCCAAAGCTTCAAGACATTAACTAGATTAACCTTATGAAATTTATTATTTCAATTGAATCCACATACAAAAATACTTCTTTAAAGGAATAATATCTCATATATGAGGATTTATATGTGTTAATTTGTATGAGCACATGATGAGTCATGGCCTTAGTTTCGACTTGACTATAATAAATACCTTCATTGTTTACTATTGGATGTTAGTGTTTGGTTCATTTTGACAAGTCAAAGTTAATAGGCCAATTTTGTTAGATAAACATAAAAGTTTTCTTAGAAGTTTTAGGTAGATAAGAAAGGCAATTGGTAACAATAGGGGATGGGTTGGGGAAAGAAGGGGTAAATGGACGTTTTAATCTTGATAATTAGGTTAAGGTAAAAGTTTGCTTTAGTTAAGCCTTACCTTTGGCTATCCTAGCCATGATAAGGTAACAATAGTTTAGAAATGATTAAGGAAATATTGTTCGGATAAGGCATGTCTTATCCTTGTCTAGGTTAGGTAAAATAACAAACATTAGGGGAAAGCCTCTTTGGACATCATTAGTTGATATGAAAACATGTTATGAGGGCATCCATCTATTTGACACCCTTCCATAATCCATGGTGAATAACTTGAAGGGACAAAAGAAGTGTATTAAAAATGACATGAGGTCAAATATAAGGTTGCATTTATGTTTGTCAAGCAAAAATTATAAATTGTTGGTTTCAATGAAAGGATTATGTTTGATTTCAATTATGGTAATGTTCAATTGTGTAACGTTCTTTCCTAAGTCTTAAGTTTGTTTATTAAATGTACATTAATGTACGTTAAAATTGATGATTAGTATTGGTTGAAAGTTCCATTTGGTTTAAGTTCAAGTAATTGTATGATCCATTCTTAGCCCACAAAAATGTTTTAATGGCTTTCTTCACCTTATGTTCATTATCAATGTTGCTACATTGAGTACCTAACCACACATAACAATTTGTTCTTGTTACCAATATGACACATTTTTGCACCCATTGAATTATGTATGTGCTCCAAATGCAACTATTTGTCCACTATTGAGGTCATTACATGTGTGCACCCACTCAATCATAACAAGTAATTCAAAATTTTGACAAAAGGACTCATTCCTAGACCACAAAAATTATATAGTGGTTTTTTCCATTTTTTGTCCACTATCAACATCATACACATGTGTTGTGACAAAAAAGAGGGCATAAACAAACAAAATGAAAAACACATATATATTGAACGGCAAATACATTATCTGAATTTCACTCTAGCTTGAGCCAGAGGCCATTAAAATTTTGTCCAAAAACCAACAAAGAAACCACCTTCTTCATCATAGAAAGGCTTGAGGTTTCCAAAGGGTTAGATCGCTTTGATCTCACTCTCTTGAACCCATTGGCCTCTCTTCTCAAAGTTTTCAAACCCACACAAATCCCAAACCACATTGGACTTCCACAAGAACTCTAGTTTTAGCTTACATATGGTATTATAAATCCCTCACCCCACACAAATCTCACGATCTAGTTTCCTTGACACCATTGCTCCATTTGACAAGTCAGAAGACAGGAATACAACACATTGACTTCCCCCAGTCACTATTTCAAGAATCCTTACAAAGAACTACACCCATCCTGTGTATGATCGACCTTGTAGACTCAATGGACTATTGCAATCCTTCGGAGTTCCCAAAATCAAGGTACTTGCTCTTGAAAAGCAAGACAATAAAACCCAAACACAGACTTTTGAGAAGAGTTGCTGGCCGCTCTTGAGACCTCTAGAACTTCTCATCATTCCCTTTTTTCAACCATCAAATCTAGTTCTAAAATAGATACTCTACCTCCTTGAGTACATTGCGCAATGGATTGTTTCATACTATCCTTGAGACAAAGCTCTAAAAAAAAAAAACTTCATTCCCACAACTTCCTTTGCTTACAAAACAAAAATCTACACTACTTATCTTCTTTGTAGCAAATCCTTCCGCCATTGCTCCGCGAAATTTCTGCTGAACACACCTCACCTAACAGCTCCCTAGCCACACCATCATCCTGCGTCTAACAACAACACATACATATCAAACTGAAGAAAATGACACCAAGGTTTCAATGCTACCAAACACTGGCGCATCTCCATTCTGCAACCTTCCTTGTCTCCATGCCGTCAAGAGCAAAAACTCCTAGCCGCCAACAGAAAAGAAAACATGTTTCTTTGAAAAACCCTAAAACTACTTCCTGTTCACACTCAAAACCCTGAAGTTAGAAATTTGTTACAGTCTATCCATTCATGCACAAGTTATTTTAGTTTTCAATATGACACTTCGCACTCATTGAAGTGAAGGATTTTTTGGGGGGCTTCATTGTGATGAGACTTTGAATGTCATAGTTTTAACTTGCATTACAACATGAGTTTCACACATGAAATGAAATTTATTTCCTTCATTGTACAATAACTTTAAAATCACAATGTGACACAAGTGAAAATTGTGACATGTCAAATTGTTTAATTCAAATAATTCACATGTGACTTGAGATTTTTTTATTTGAATACTTTTTTTTAATCAAATTTAATTTTAAATGAGATTGAATATTATCCTATTAATTTTGGACAAAAAATCCAAGAGTTCAAAACACATATTATACATAAAGATAAAACACAAGTTAAACCAATACATTGAATGACAAACATATTTTCAAGCCCATATTAATATTATCCACAATATATTAATTGAAATTAACCTAGGTTTAACCTTGGTAAATTTAAATCTAACTTTGTTAATTTAGGTTTAGCGTTAATTAACCTGGTTTACCTAGATTTAGCCTAATGTAGCATAGGTTTAATGCTTGTTAGCTTAAATTAAACCTAGGTTTAATTTTGGTTTAATTTTGGTTACACTAAAATTAATCTATGATTAATTGAGGTTAACCTAGGTTAGCCCTATGTTTAATCAAAATTAGCCTATGCTTAATCAAAGTTGGCCTAGGTTTAACTTTGGTTAGATTCAATTTGGCCAAGAATTAGCTTATGTTTACCCTTGGTTAGCTAAGGTTAACCTAGGTTTTCCCTAGGTTCAATTGAAGTTCATCTAGGTTTAACTTTTATTAACCTAAGTTTAACCTTGGTTAGCTTCAATTTAACTTGATTTCAACAATGATTAACTTAAGTTTAGTTGAAGTTTAACATAATTTAGCCTTGGTTTACCATATTTACTTTTAATTAACATATTTAAATTTAACTTTGACAACTTCCATTTAACTTAGGTTTAGCTAAGGTTGGCCAAGGTTTAGCCTCTATTTAGTTGAAATTGGTTAAGGTTGGCTAAAGTTTAACTTATGTTTAATCCAAGTTAGCTAAGGTTTACCTTAAGTTTAGTTGGAATCAACTTCCATTTAACTTAGGTTTAATTTAGGTTTAGTTGAAATTGGCCAAGGTTTAACCTAAATTTAATTGAGCTTGGCTTAGGTTTAATCAAAGTTAACTTTGATTTAGTTTACCTTTAGTTGGGATTGACAGTTTAGACGAGGTGAACCTAGGTTTACCCTTTATTACTATAAAATTAATTTTGGTTAAATTAGGTTTAGCCTAGATTTAACCTTGGTTAACCTAGGTTTACCCTTGGTTAAACATTGGTTAACTTAGTTTAACCTTTTAAATAGCTTAGATTCAACCTTGGTTAATTTAAATTTAACCTTATTTTGTTTAAATTTAATTTTAGTTAACCTATGTTTAATCTTCCTTTAAGGATTTAAATTGGTTTTAGCCTACTTAACTTTAACCTTTTAGTTAACCTAAGTTTTGATTTGGGTTAGTTTAAGTAACCTAGGTTAATTTAAGTTGGCCCAGGGTTAACCTTGATTAGCCTACAATAGCCTAAATCAACATTGGTTAGTTTAGATTAAGTTAAGTTAGCCTTAATCAGCCTAGGTTACCTAGACTACCTTTGGTCAACCTTGGTTAATTTAAATACTCTAAGTTATTCTAGGTTAGACCTATGTAAAATTAAGTGAATAGGTTAATCTATGTATGCTTATGTTAACTTAAGTAAGCCTAAGATTGCCCATGTTAGCTTCGGTCTACCAAGGGTAGGTTAGACTAAGCCTAGTTTAATTATGGTATATATGATTATTTATTGAGTTTTTATTAATCTTTTGCTTTTAGTTTTGTGAAGGGTAATTTTGTTACCACAAAGAAGTTGTGGTGCAATAGTTAAAAACTTGAACATTCAAAATGATGGTGAAAGGTTTAAGCCCTCACGTTTGTAACCTATTCAAATGGCTTAGGTTACCTAGGTTCATTGTTGAAGTAAGCTCACCTAGGTTTGCTTTTAGGCTATGCCACCTAGGTTAGGCTTCCTAAACTAGACCTCAAGGGTTAGGCTACATAGGTTAAGCTTCCTAAGTTAGGTTGCTTAAGTTAAGTCACTTAGCCTTATTTGATTAGGCTTTGACTACCATGTGACATGACACAAATGGGTCCAAAAGATTTATATTTAAACTTTAGGCTATTGTGTAACAATTCATAAGTGGCCAATAAATTTAAAAATTTGGTTTAGGTTGTTACATTTTCCTATTGAACAAAGTGTTAGTGAAAAGTTTCATTAGTTTTAAGTGAAAAATCAAACTAACATTTTTCATTAATTCACATCATCTATTTTGAGATCAAAATTTTCATTTAAAAAATAATTTAAAAATTACATAGTGAAATATGTGTCCATTCAAAATGACCAAACATGGTTACACTAAAATGTTCGAATGGTGACAATTTAACATTACTTCTTTTGAGAGATGCAAACATGACACGTAGTTTTTGAAAAATCATTTATATTTTAATTCAATTTCCAATAACATAGAAAAATTAAAATGACAAAGAGTTTTGCACTTTAAGAATAATAATGACTAACATTCTTAGTTAAATGACAAATTATACATTATGCACTCAACTAATAAGCCTAACAAAATCAAAGTATATTCGAAAAGTAGAAGATGGTTTAAGATCTCAACTACAACAACCTAGACACACCAAAGGCTGTTTTAGTAGACATGATAAGCCTCTTCTTCCTCAATGACTGCAATCCATAACATGTCAGAACTGAAACTCAAGTAGAAGAGCAAGTGGTAATGTACATAGTGTGTATGATAAATTCATACACCACTAGGCAATAGGCAATATAGCTCAAATGCCGGGAGGAATCCATGTAGGAAATAGATCAACATTTTAACCATTTTGAGATACACTTTCATTTCTTGAATATCTTGTATGTCAAACATTTGCACCCAAGAGGAGTCCTCCATATGGACACTTTCTGTTTGATCCATTCCATTCCAATGCAATTGCTTCGTGTACACCATCGACTTGCTTACAAAAACCAATTTGTGGCACAAACCTGATAGTTGTATTTTAGGAAAAATACTTCCCCAAATGCAAGTTTCCTCAAAGCCTACATTCCTCTTTTATTAAACAAAAGAGGCTTTACAAATTTTCGGCTTGTATAATTCCACAATGCATTGAACTAAATGACAACCATTTGGGCGTGATTCAACCCAATTGCTGAGGTTTTGGTTTTTGATGTCTTGAGAAAAACCACTCCAACAACATCAACAGGGTCGGGACAAAAGCTGTTCCAGGCTAGGTGAGATGTCAAGCATTTATTGCAAAATATTAGTTCTTTGTAGTCATTTGTTGTTGGAACCTAGTTCAATGTGAATGTGGTTTTGAAGTTTTTGTGTTTGGGGGGTTTATCCCTAGTAAGTGTCTCTAGCATCTCATCTTTGGTGTTATGGGATTCTAGAGCACAACATGTGTATTGAAGCCAACTCAAGGAATTTGCAACCCAAAACCTCTCAAACAACCAACTTGTCTTCCAAGTTGCACAAAACTCCATTCTTTGCTTCTGGAATTTGGTTCTTCATAGAACATTCACATGCCTCATGCTCATATCCATTGATTTATGATGTCCCCTGCATCTGGAATGCATTGGAAAAAACAGGTTAGTCACAATTTGTCCTATCACTCGTGCAGGTTTTAAAGAATTTAAAACACCTGAACAATATAATCAGCACAAGCTGATTATAAGTTCATCCTTGTGATCTAGAGTCTGCAAGAAGCATGGACCCATAATGATAGCACGATAGTATAAGTATGTGTTCCTACCTGCTGCAACTCTGTGAGATGGGCCTGTAGAATTTTTGCTAAATCCATCATTGTTGGCAATTGAGCTTTCTTCCTCACATCCCATTAAATCTGCTGGTTCTTGAACTCTGACCATTTTCACCACATTGATGGTATTCTTGGGATTTTGTTGGTCATTTCAGAAGCTCCACAGCACCATCTTCAGGCAGGTCAAGAACAGCCCCTTCTCTACCTGCAATCATCCATCTCCACTGTCCTGAGGTTTGGAAGACTTGGTCATGATGATAGCTAGCACACAAGAGATGCAAATGACAGAAGTCAATATCATCCTCATTCATGATGCAAACTAGCTTGTGAAGGGTGTTAAGCTTGGATTTGTGAGTGCATTCGTCATTACATACCGGACCAAAAAAAGGACAGGGATCCAACAACCATCAACCCATTTGTCAATATTGCTGCACAAACCCCCCAAGTCAAGGCATCGTCACAAATCTATCTGCAAGTTGTGCTAAGTGGCACTACCCAAGATTTTGTAGAGTGGCAGTTGCAATTGGTATTCCATATTATGAATGCCATTTGTTTGTTGATTCAAAATAATACATGTTCAATATTTCAAATTATTTGTAGGCATCTAAGGTTCAAAACAATGAAGTTGTTTTCAGGAGCCAAAAGTTCAATTCCTGAAGATAATTTGAGCCAAACCATGAATTTCAATTGTTGTTATTTAGTTTGCTCACTGATACACTGATCTTGGGATTCATATCCAATTGTTCTCTAGGACACATCAAGCCCAAGGTTAGACTTTTGCGGTGCTGAATGTCTGTGCATCTGTGATAATTCAAAATAAAGCAAAATGCCACAGAACCCACTGCCCCCCACCCCTCCCTCCCCCCAAAAAGAAGAGAAAAAATGAACTAGGCCTCATCCTTGGCTTGCACACTTGCAATCAACTTTATTTTTTTACCTCTATCATGTAAAGAGCCAAACAATTTACTACATTTGTGCATAAAATTGAACTCCACCTGAAAAGAGATCATGCGCATATAAACAGCATTCCACAAATCCAGATAGCAAAAATACATGGAATTTTTTATTTACCAGTGCAGAATTCCCATGATAATGAAAAGGAACTAACTTGTTACACTGATAACCAACACATTACATTTTGTCACCATGCATAAATACACAGATGAAAACAATTAAGACAGTACCAGCTGCTGCTGCTGCAGTGCACAGGCCCAACATAGCTGAAGGGTCAGGTCCTATACTCAGGAGAAGTAAGTTTGAACACTAACAATCAATCCAAAGAAACCCACAAGAAAGCTCGAGTTTACTGGCCGTCAATCAAATCCACAAATTCAATCAAAGTGGCCAATCCTAAAAAGAGTAGTACATATGCATAGCACCCAAATGACCATCTCCTTAGTTTTGTAAATTGTCTATTCAGTATTATTATCAGATGAAGGGCTTGGGGAACTCATTGGGTCATCTTCTTTGATGACAGACTCCATCCTTTTCTTCTTCCTCTTTTGCTCTTCTTCTTGAAGGGTGGCAAGCTCAGGACCTGCTAACTCCAGAAACTCCTGCAGTGTATTTGGCAGTGCTCCAAGTGCTTTTGGCCACAATGTGTCATCCTTCAACATCTGAACAGAGACCAAAGAAGTTACCCAATTATTGGAATCACAGGCATATTTGCAGTTTGGAAATCACGGGCAAAGGAAGGCAAATAAACAAATGCATTTGTGTTCATATTAGTGTTGGTCAGGTTTCTGACTTTTGAACATAGTACCAACTCTAGAATGCTTGTTTGATAATTCTTCTTGAGAGAACCCTTACCCTAATTTGCAGTTCTAGACACTGGACATAGTTGATTGCCTTCTCAAGCATTGTAACCATATCCACCTATCATGGCACCAAAAACAACATGCAAATCAGCAAGTTACACAGCATTCATCAATGCAAAATGAGCATTCAAGTGGCAAAAATCAATGCAAATAAGTCAATCAATAGCCCCACCCACAATACATAGAGAGAAATGTGTAGTGAACTTTTGTGTGGTTTCTTAGATTTCCCTAAACATTCCCAAGAAGACTAAGTGAAGATCCACAAAGTGCATAAATCTATGCACAAATTGGTGATGATCATGTCCTTGCAACCTTTTTCAAAAAAAAACACAAAATGTCACCCACCTTATCTCCATTTGGAACAAGGAGCTGCAGAGCTTTGAGTCGTTCACTGATTCTCTCCCTACGTACCTGCACAAAATATTGCAGTGTCTAGAACTTGTTAGGCTAATCTGCTGCACATTTGGGTTACAAATTTACAGGTGTGACAAAACCATGAACTACATGATCTCAAGGTGCCTGAGAGGAATTTAATGGTCTTACTCGAGCCGCAATGCTTTGAGGGTCATTAGCACTCCCTTGTCGTGCACGAGGCTTGAGGTTGGTATTTAATGCTGGGCCCAGCGCACGTGCATTGTAATTTGACGTGTTCTGAGTCACGGTGTGATGTGCTAAAGTGCTAACTGCTTCCAGACGGCTGCATCCAAGCTCTACCCCTGGCCACTTGGCTATGGGTTTCTTCTTTGGAGATCCATTGATCATGTTATTGGTATTTGCAGGCTGCAAAATCCATTACCCAAATCCCTGGAGATATCAGTCATAAACTTCTTACATCACATATCCATGGGTCTGAAATCACTTAAAACTGGACAACCCATCTTCCGACCTCAAACTTTACAGAATTGTGAAAAGTAATGAAGATTCATTGGAGTTTTGCATAAATTGCTGAGCTGCAGAACAAAACTTCAAAGCTTGAAACATCTCTAGGAATCAAGATGGTGCTCACCCAAAGAGGCCGTTTTCTGGCATTGGAAGCAACACGGCCATGATTGGTGCTTCGAGGCAAAGCACACTTCACAACAGTCAATGGAGGCAAAGCACACTTTGGTGGCAAAGCAAGCTTGGCTTCCAGAGGAAGAAGAGGGGGAGGTCCTGGAGGAGGCAGTGCAACAATCTGTGGGAGCCACTTGGTGATGCTGACAGGTTGATCTACAGGAGGAGTCCTCTGAAACCCGTTACTGAAATTTTGATGCTGCTGCTGTTCTTCAGAACATACCTTGACCTTCCCAGGGGGATTTGAGTTTTGTGTTTTATTGCTTGAGCTAATTTCTGAGCTGGTTTCAGTGAAGGTCCAAGTTTGGTTCCCAGCTGGCAATTTACTTGCTTCCAGAGTTTCACAACTTGATTCCACAGCCGTAGTACTACTTACATACAGACCAGGCTGAGGGACAAGACTGTTTCCAACATGACAATTGTTTCCATTTTGAAGCTGTTGCTTTTGCACACTTGATACAGTACTATTCTTTGTGTAATTCTTTACCTCTGATGATGCATCATCATCATCATCATCATTGGCAGCAGAGGTGATGTTTTTCATGAGTGATGGATCTGGCAGAGAAGCAAGCGTCAAAGGCCCCCCAGCTTTCTGAATTTCCTGAAGGCTAGTCTGACTTGGAGGAGGCAGCTTCGTCATGACTTGAGCTTCACTGTAACAGCAAGTCTTGTTCTGCAGGTACATCAAACTCCCAGTACTAATAGAATGAAACATTGAGCCCATGGGATTTGTTATGAGAGAATAATCTGCCCCTGCCATGACATGACCAAACTGATGATAATCTGCTGTGACCCTGTTGTTGTTGTTCCAGACCTTGTCACACACTGATCCCAAACTCGACTCCAATGTTTTCTCAACAGCTTCTTGCAAGTTGGTGTAGTTGAAAGGTGGCAATGATGAAGATGAGTTTAGGGTGTGCAAATACTGGTCTATCATCATCCCCCCCTGCTGCTGCTGATGCTCTGCACTACTCTGAAAGGCTTCATTTATCATGCCATGTCCCCATGCTCCCACAGCTAGATCTTGCAAGTCTATTGCTGCTGCTTGGGGGCAGGGTAAAGGTTGTGGCAGGCTCATTGCAGCATGCTCAAATGCAGCTGCTGCTCCCCCTGCAGCAGACATATCAAGCAAGGTTGATGGAGCTATGAGTGTCATGTCATATAATTCATCAACTCTTGCCGGTGACATCCAGCTCTCATACTGAAACTCCCATTGAGATCGGAATGGTGAAGATGTTGTCTGTGGTAGTAGAAGAGGAGGAGGAGGAGCACAGCACTCGAAATGTCCAAAAGTTGCTGCTGCTGCAGCATGCAGGCTGCAGCTCTCACTAGAAGAAGCAGACATGCAGCTGAACATGCTGGTATGCTGTGGCAGCAGTGCTGCGGAGCTATTGACAGTTGCTTCACATACCTGCCACAACCCACCATCTTCCATGCTTCTCTTGAACTCCCCAAAGCCAAGCTTGCCGAATCTTCTGCTGCTGCTGTACTTCAAACCACCTGATCTTGAGCTCACCGGCCAGTTGCTGCTGGACTTTGTTTTCAGGATCCACTGCTGCTTGACCCACTTGATCTTGCCCTGGTTGCTGCTCGCTGCACTTGCTGCTTTTGATATAAGGATGATTGACTGAGAGTCTCTCAAGCCCTAATTGACAACACTGACGTTGGCACTGCTGCTGCTGCAAAGACATATCCACAATCACTGGCATGAGCTTCATGAGCTTTGAGTGCTGAACACTTAGGAGGGACTTGTGTATGAGAAGATAGACATGTCCTGAGATGGGTTTTCTTTTTCTGGGTTCCTGATTGACACGTCCTACAATGGGTTTTTCTTTTCTGGGTTCCTGACCAACATGTCCTGAGATGGGGTTTTTTTCCTGGGTTCCTGATCAACATGTCCTGCGATGGGGGTTTTTTTTCTCCTGGGTTCCTGATTCACATGTCCTGAGACGGGAGTTTTTTTTTCCTGGGTTCCTGATTGCCATATCCTGAGATGGGTTTTTCTTTTCTGGGTTCCTGACGAACATGTTCTGAGGTGGGGATTTTTGGGTTCCTGATCAGGTTCCTCTGCAATTGCTGAGCAGAGACTAGAGCTTCGAGTCCTGAAGACTTATAGAGGGACACATGTATGAGAAGATGGACATGTCCTGAGATGCGTGTTTTTTTTTCTGGTTTCCTGATAGACATGTCCTGAGATGGTTTTGTTTTTTCTGGGTTCCAGATCTGCATGTCCTGAGATGGGGTTGTTTTTCTTGGGTTCCTGATAGACATGTCCTGAGATGGATTTTTCTTTTCTGGGTTCCTGATCAACATGTCCTGAGATGGGGTTTTCTTTTCTGGGTTCCTGATCAGATTCTCCTGCAATTACTGAGCAGAGAGATTAGAGATCTATGTGTGCAAGCAAGCAGAGAATTGTACCTTGTTATGGCGAAGTCGTTGCACTTGGCTAAGGGGGAATAAGATCAGCACAGCTTTCCACATGATTCTTGTCCAGAACGCATCTTCCACGCCCTCAAAACGTAGCTCCCGATCCACAACCCCACATAGTGCAGAGCTGCTGGGGCAGCGGCCATGATGATATTCCGAGTGTTGTGCTAGCGTGCGCGTGTGCAGCAGCTTTCCGTCCGCAACAGCAGCGGGAGCCGCTGCAGTGGTGGAGTGAGGATGGGCGACGCTCCGGTCGGTTTGTAGGCGGAACTCAGAATTCTTCCGCATCCATCTTGGTGAAACTAGCAATGCGTTCCACAAGAAACACACACTCAAATCTCTTGCATCTCCATTGTCTTGGCTGCCGCTTTTCGAGTACTACTGGCTGCTGCTACGTATGGTACTGGCCCGGCGGCCGCGCGAGGAGTTGGAAGGTTCAGATGTCTCGGCGCGCTGCGGGGGCAGGAAGAGAGTACCGGTGAAGGAAGAGCTGGTCTGTAGGACGCTTGGCATAACCATGGGCGTTGCGAAGGAGATTAAGAAGGACGACTCCGTTGCGCCGACAGATCAGGCACCAAACCCCGGTGCACCTCTCGATCGATCTCTACCCTGCGCAACAGCACCGGAGATTCGCAGCTTGCCCAAATCTTCACCCTGCTCAAGCACGTCTTGGACGCCGGCAGGCCGCTGGGAACACTCAGGAGAGAGAGATCACTGGTCGTCCAAAGGGAGCTCGCCCAGATACCCACACAAAACAACAAACTATTTGCAAACCTTTTTCTGCAAAAGTTCGTAAAGACCCGATCAAACCGCGGGACGGTGCGCGCAAACAAAACACTTCTTACATGAATCTGCTGAGAGAAAAACCTCGCATCTGGGAAAGAAAAGGAAGAAAAGGAAAGCAAAGCACGGCGATGGAGAAACCGACAAAAACAAAACTGCAAAACGATCTTGAGAGAGAAAGACACAGCTACAAACGAAACCGGAATCGTGCAATCACAGAGCAGTTGGATCAGCCTGCAAAAGCTACAACAACTTATTGTAATGCCACGACGCCGCCAGTAAGAAGCTGAAAAACACAGATGTTCAAATACACGACAAAATCACGATGCTCACTAGATCAGGCGCTTCTTGAATCTGCCGCTGCTGCTGCTCTAGCCGAGACCTACAAGCACGCAAGCAAGCAAACCACGGATATATATATTCACTCCACAAACACTGCCAAAACAAAGATCCAAAGCAAAAGCTGAGGAGGAAAAGCGCAAACCACCCCCACCCACGAGACAAAATGATCGACACAACAAGTCTTAGAGCTCGTCACAACAAGCTAGAGCCCGTGACAATCTCTAGACAAAGAAAGGGAAAAGAAAGGGACTCGACTGCCCACAGACACAGAGAGAGAGAGAAACACACACACACACACACAGAGGTGCAAGAACAACAACAGAATGCAGGAATTCTTCCCAAGCTCCAAGACTTGGAGAAGCTGCTGCAATTGTAGTGTGAAGTAGAGAGAGAAGAGGGGAGGCGAGGCGAGGGGAAGCTAGGATTTCTGAATATGACAAAAGGAAAGGAAAAGTGCCTGACTAAACCTAGGCTCACTTATCTCAATTAGCAAAGCTCTCTCTGGATTAGTTTAGTTGTTTTAAGATTAAATTAGCAAATTGCTAATCTCAATTAGCAAAGCTCTCAGGGAGTAGTAGAGTTGTTGAAGATTTTAAAAGTTTATTAATCTCTAATTAGCAACTTGCTAATCTCAATTAGCAAAGCTCTCAGGGAGTAGTAGAGTTGTTGAAGATTTTAAAAGTTTATTAATCACTAATTAGCAACTTGCTAATCTCAATTAGCAAAGCTCTCAGGAAGTAGTTTAGTTGTTGAAGATTTTAAAAGTTTATTAATCTCTAATTAGCGAAGCTCTCACAGATTAGTTTAGTTGTTTGAAGATTTTTAAAGTTCATTAATCTTTAATTAGCAAGTTGTTAATCTCAATTAGCAAAGATGTCATGGATTGTACAGTAGTAACTCACTATTCATCCAGTAGTAACTCAAGATTCATATTTGATGTCAGCTTGTGGAAACTTTACTACATTTTTACGGTGCATTCACACTTGATGTTAGGGCCTGTAATGTTGAGTCCATTAATGCCAGGCTAGTCAATTAGGACTTACACCTAGTAAGGTGCATTCACACTTGATGTTAAGTCAGTGTTAAGTGAAAATCTAGGTGGCATCTTAGGTGGCACCCAATGTTAAATGGGTGATTATTTAATATTAAGTGAATGTTAATGTAACATAAAATTTTCATCTTAAATAGGTTTAGGTTCTAAAGTTACATTCAGACATGTCAATAGCCACGTTAATAGTGACATAAATTATTATGTATGTTCATACATAAACCGATCAGGTAGGTAAGTAGCCTATGTGTCACGTCTATGTGGCAAGCTATCACCATGACTATCACAAATTGATAATGCGCTAGTAAATTGATAATGCACTAGTTGCCTATTTCCAAATCTTGAAAATTCAAAGATTTTTCCCATTATCAACAACGATATCTTATCACCTTAAAAACTAGTCAAGTAAGATATTAATCATTAGACCCCTTCTTTCTACTCAATCCAAACTCCCCCGCTTCCTAGCTTTTGCCACCCACAAGCTACTTGTGCCATTGCAAAATCCTTTAAGCTCTACTAAACATCATAGCTTCACTTTTGCAAATTTGTTTCACCACAAGATTGTTTCGCAATTCTCTCTTGCATCAATTAGCAAATAACTAGTTAGTTTGCATCACAATGACATCAAATAACAATTAGTTTGTAGTGGAAACAAAGAAATTTGCATCTACAGGTGCTACATTGATGTTGGTAAGAGGGAGTGGTGTAAGGAGAGGATCATCAAAAGGAGGAGGAAATCAAGGACCAGCATGTCAAAGGCATGGAAATCGGGAGCAAGTAGAAGTGTTAGCTTTCATACAATGCAAACATGTCGAACATGTAGCCCATAAACAATTTACAAATCCATGAGCGCACATGGTGCTTGCCATGTAGTGTTGGAACAAGATCGAACCCCAAAAGATTTTCCATGTTATAATTCCTCAAAATGGAAAAATGTGCAAGGACAAATGGAATCGACTTAATTCAGATTACAAGAAATTGTTGGATTATCACAAAGGAATAGGCCATCACATGTCATTCTAGGAGATGATTCTTGAGGAGTGTGATTGATACCATTTGCCAAGACAATCTAACAAGGAGTTTTATGAAGTAGTCGAAACATTTAAAGGCGAGTAGATTATCAATGCTTTGATTCGCGCGAAGGATTTACAAAGCAAAGGGGGATGGAAACTTTGTTACGTCAATGTTTGAATTAAACACACAAGAAGAACAAAACTTTTCACAACATCGATATTTCAAGCTTTTTGGTGATGATTACATAATTGAAGAACAACTTCCAAATGAATAGTGCATTGTAAGTGCTTGGGAAAGGAATAATATTGTGAACCTTGATGGATTTGCAAGCAGTCCTTAGCATTCTCAAGTTTTCGTCAATTTATTAGACATTCCAAATGCACGTGTAGTTCGCACTTTGCAACCTCCAACAATAACTCCAATTGCACTTGCAAGCACAAGAATCAAATGTAAGCGATTATATATATTCTCACCAATAATTGATGCAATAAACAAAAGCACAAAGGTTTTGTAATGGAAGTGATGGATCACATATATTTCATGCAACTTGAAATTGAAGAGCACCACATGAAGATCCAAGAGTGCATAGTCAAAGTTTAGTTAGAGTATTATAAATGTCAAAACAAAAAAATCCACAACATAAGCAAGGATATGGTCATTATTCTTTTTCATATCAACAATGCAATGTGTCATGCATTCATTCATGACAAGTCGCTACTACCTACGCCCTTACACTATGAATTATATTCATCATAGGAAGAAGAGGGAATGGAAGAAGAGGTAATGCCAAAAACAAATTAAACTTTTCATGGCATCAACTTGACATGACAATAATAACATGGTAACAATACCAACAAAAATAAAGCAAATACAATTTAAATAGCAAATTGCAAGTTTAAAATAACTTACAAATGATTCATTCATGAGCATGACCAAAAAAATTAGAATTTAGGTTTATGTTTGGTGATGTAATGTAAAATCATGATTCAAAAAATTCAATTGCCTCTATGGGGCCTATTTCCAAAGTATTGTTCCAAAACAACTTGTTCATCTACTTTTGAAATTTCAAAACACTACAATTCTAATTCATAGTCATTATCAATAGCATGTTTTGCAAGAATCCATTATGCATTAGCTTCTCTCTTATGACATACAATCACATTGTTTGCATCATTTTCCAAGTCTAACTAAGTCATCAAAATTTCAATATCTTGGTCCTTCCCATCCAAAATCATGTTGTAAAGGATGCAACAACATACCACAACATTAGGTAGAAATAAAATGTTCAAGTGACTTTTCAGAAGCAACTTTTTAAAGCTTTTTTTTAGGATACCAAATGAATTTTCAACAACACTCTTAGCTCAACAAAGTTGTTTATTGTACAAGGCCTTTCAAATAGTATGGTGAGAATCAACAAATTGTTTGTAGGGAATCATCAATTGTGGAAGCAAAGGGTAACTTTTGTTTCCAATCAAGTAAGGTTTAACATCGTCCAAACCATATTTCAAATGAAAAAATTCCCCATTCATGGCCTTTTGGTACAAAGATGAAATTAAAAAAATCTGAGCATAATTCATTGATCTTGGCATTCCAACAAAGATATTGCGAAACTTCTTTTTGGAATTGACAACAGCTTGGAGTTACATGTTATATGTTTTCGACTTGAAAGAATAACTGTTTAGGGGGTAGGATGAATATGTGATTTTGGATGAATAAGGCAATTAAGATAGGGACTAATCAAGGAACTTTGTTAGTTTGAATTTTGAATTCTTGTTGTTTTGATCATGATGATGTGATTTGGGATAGTTAAAAAGGTTAGAGTTCTAGAGAACAAAAGGAGGAAGAAGAGGATGAGACAAAGATTTTTTAGAGAACAGGAGGAGGAAATGTAGGTACTTGAAATAGAAAAACCACAAATTTTATTTTGATATAGCATAGATTTTAAATGTTGTTTTAGATATTTTCAACAAAACATGGAACTACCCTATAATTTTGAAAGATGTTTTTAGTAATATAGAGAAACACATACTTTTACAGTGAATTTTATGTTCATCTTTTGTGTGAATTTTTTGTAGTATCCAATTATGATGAAATGAATTTTAATCTTGTGTTTTGGGTTTTTTATAATGTATTCTAAAGTGCAGATTTTGGTTATATGTAGTAACCATGAATTTGATGTTGGAATGAATGGTAATGTTAAATTTGTTGAGACTTAAGATGTAAATAATGAACATATGCATGTGAAATGCAAATTTGTTGTTATAGTAGTGTGAAATATTCTTTAAGAATTTAAATTTTAGTTTACCATTAGTAATTTCCATAAAAAAGGCCTTTTGTATTTTGTATATGGACTTGTGTGACATCGATGGCATCATAAACATATTATAGACTAAAGAAGTTTTTGAACCCAATCATAACCTTAAGCAAATCTTCCCCTTTTGGCCACTTGATTTGGTTTTTGAAAATAACATTGAGGACATGAATGAATTCATGTAAAACCAAATGCATGGTTGATTTACTAATGGCAAACATCTCACTACATTGAAGATATTTTATTTTGTGGACAAGTTTGAAAAGAAAACATGCCACTTGAATCCCAATTGGTACTACAAACTTGTATCAAATGTTTTTTTTTTCCATTAAATGTTTCAATTTGAAATTTCACAAATTATTTACGAATTTTAAAATGTTCAATCCATCTTGCATCATTGTATTGCATGACTGGAAAATGAGAATACCATGTTGTAGACCTAGCCTTTACTTAATCCCCAAGATCTTTGCTCAAACAAAATTCATAAAATGAGAACAATTTGAATTGGTGCAAAATCACAAAATTGATCAAAACATGAAAATGTTTTTTCTTTTTGTGGATTGGAAAGGAAATGGGGACTTTAAAGGTTCATATTCATAACATAGAAATAAAGCATGATGTGATTGCAAAACAATTTGGAAAAAAAGACCAACAATGCAATTTTCAAAATCGACATCATGCTAAAGAATTTGATCAACAACCAAAGGATTGAAAAAATAGAATGTAAAAAAAGTTCTAGTAAAATTGCTTACAACGCCATACAAGGATGCACACACAAAAAAATTGAAATGTTTTGAAATTGGATTCAATAATTGAAAAGAAACACAAACCAAAAACCTATGAAAAAAAAAAACACTAAAAGTTAAAAAATTACAAAAACTACAATAGAAGCAAACAATGTGCATATGAAGCACAAGAGTGCAAACAGTTGCAAGTTGAATCAATGCACGAAAACATGAAATCGCTTGCTGAGGAAAATGAATCAAGAGAGCTTGACAAAAATAGTAAGGAACAAAAGTAATAAAATGAGTAGAAAACATAAAACACAAAATGAAAATTGAAGAGAGAATATGAGTGAACACATAACTTGAGTAAAGATCTCTGCGAGTGCAAGGAGATGAATGCAAAGCTTAAATAGAGATCAAGAAAATGAGTGCATAGCTTTAGTAGAGTTCAAAAAAATGAACGTGCTTGAATTGAATAGAGAGTGCAACAACAAAGCAAATCGAGGATTGCAAGTTTTTTTTGCCAAACAGGCTAAAAAGTTGGGCATGTTGTGTTAATTATGACCTTAAGTCCTTGAACAAGGATACCTACCTCTAAAGTACTAACCCTAAAGTCCCTACCTAAAGGGCCATCTAAGAACAACTACAACATAATGAAGGGGACTACAGTTGTAAACTTTTTAGTAACCCTAAACTTTAAACCGTTTTTACTACTTTACTAACTTCTTTTATTATTTTTGTCACTAACTTACCCCTATGTGTGAAGAGACCTTAAATGACTAGCTTGGTGTTAAGGGACTTAATACTAGAGTCCTTAACACCAAGTGTGAATAATGCACCTTTACAATGAACATTTTATGTTAAGCTACCATTCACTTAACATTAAGTTATCACCCATTTGACATTGGGTGCCACCTAGATTTTCATTAAAGTGAGTTAACATCCAATGTGAATGCACCATTATAATAAACATATACAACAATATGTTTAAAATGATGTATAATGTCATGTGTACAATGAAAAAGTGTATATTATTAACAGATGGTAAACCATTTCATCAGCAAGCCCAGGGCCTCCAGAGCCCTCTTTTTACTCTTTACCCCATACTGCAAACTAAGCTTTGAGTCATGCTAACTGCAGATGCCGTCATTTTATCTTATTCATACGAACAAATGGGGAGTGTTGATTTTTGCACCTCCCCTCCCTCGTCCCAGATTCAAACCATGTGTTTGCCAGCTTTGTTAGTACGGACAATGATGGTGTTTTTCTTTGTGAAATAAACACCGCTCACTTTGAAATAAATCCCAGAATACAATCAAATAATATTATATATGTATAAAATCTACATGATCATCTCGACCTCCTTTTATGTCATTTCTAGAGAAGAAATTGCTATTCGTATTTGAGTCATGTCCACTTTCGGCGATCATTTTTATATACAATATTTTATGACTTAGCCTAATTTTTTTTTAAATTATTTTTATAGGTGCATGTTGTGAGCAAAAAGGGACAGTTTTGAGGTGTTTGGGGATTTATTTATTTATTTGTTTGTTTATTCTCTTATTGGGCACAAAAGAGGAATCAATGCATTGTGGCTAAGGAACACAACCTAGAGGATGGACCTGAATGGACCCAACCCAACCCAACCCAACCAAGGGAAGAGGGATTTACTACGAGTTTATGACTAAAGAGCTTCTCCGCCTTCCAATGATAAATTTCTTTTATTATTAAATCTTGTAATAGTATAGTGCAAAGTCCGCTTCTATTTGATAAAAATGGTTCCAACATGTTTTGGAAAATTTAAGAGATATTTTTGCTATGAATTTTGATTAGTAACAATTATTGGTCCAAATGTAAAAGATGTAAATGAGCTTTCAAATGTTTGAAATTACTTTTTTTTTTTCCAAAAATGTTTGTGGGTGGGAACACTAAACATTAAAACACCAACTAATTTTAATTTTAATGTAAAGGTGTAATTTATTGCTATAAGGTGGAGATGCTCTAAGATAATAATAACACACATCCAAAGATAACTAATAAAATCACCTAATTGCTATCATCTAATAATTCTAAGACATTCATATAATGAGCAAAAAAGACATTCACACGAGTCACTCCCCCTTGCCCCCAAAACTCCACTCAAAAAACATTCTACCCATTTGGGAGATTTGAGCACAAGATGCTTGACTGAAAGGAAGAGCATATATAAAGGCTATCTAGTGTGCTTTCCAACAAGGCAAAATTAAAGGTTTTCTTTTTCCTTGTACTCACCTCAGTCCTCACAGAGTACAATTGTTTACTATATGGATAGTACATTGTCATATTTTTTCCCCTCCTTTGTAATTTCTTTAAATTTCAACATTTCAAGTAGATTAAAAAAATTTATAAATTTGAAATGTTGAAATTTAAAGAAATTACAAAGGAGGGAAAAATGAAAATTTCTGTAAATTTTTAATTTTCAAATAGATTAAAAAAAACCTATTGGGAATGTTGTTAAAATTTAAAGAAATTATGTAGGAGGGAAAAATATCAAAATTGGTCTTATTGCACTACAGAAAAATATTATGGTATACAAAATTTTTAGGAAACATGTTTGGTATACCAAGTTAACTTTTCTGGCATTTTGAGCAATTGCACAAACTTTTGGTAATTAGGTCTAATTTTATTTTATTTCCTCTACTTTTGAATCTTGTTCTGTGTGCTAAATGTGGATGTTTAGAATTGGTGGATGATTGATTGATTGATTGATTGATTTGGTGGACCCTATTTGACGAGACCAAATATACCCAATGGATTGTTTCAATGATTTTTAATTCCTCTCCCTCTTGGTGATGTTAAGGAGAGCTCAAGCCTCAGTGGTGTGGCTTGATTAATATAATGCTACCTATGAGTCACAAAAGATGGGACAATTTGATTTTAAAAAACATTGCTTGCAAGCAATTGAGCAAGGAAAGATAGGATTTGAAAGTAGTGCACTAAACCCTTGATAAGCTTGAGAAAATGAGAGAACCATGTTATTTGGAGACATCGTGCTTACATATGAGAGTTTGATTTGAGATATGGGAAACAATTTCTACCCAATCAACATATCATAGTAGAAATTTTTTCTTGTTTTGAAGGTTAGTAATGTTGTTTCATGTGACCTTGTGTAAGATATTAAGCAAATGGAGAACCTAGATAGAGGCTCTTTCTTGCTAACCCTAATTTGTTGGTCATTTGAGGGGGCTTGGGGCTTTCAATTGGATAGTTTAAAATTCAATTGTACTGATTAAAAAGAGAACATAAAATAGTTGGTGGGAAAAAAAAAATGCCCAATTGGACTCCATTGGAGCATTTATCTATGTTTTGTGAGGAGATTAAAAAAAAAGAACCACCATTGCTTGATCAAATGTTGTTCAATTTGGGAGAACCAAAAGGGGGGGAGGGGGGGGGGATGGGACCAACATCTCTTCAGCTCTAGGAAGTGCGGGGAGAGAGAGCATTGAACATGTGACCAAGAGTCCTCCTATAGGTACTTTTTTTACTAGACATATGCTCCATCTATGTAGATAGCAACAAGTACAACAACTTTCAAAGCCACTTTGACCTAACCCTAATCTTATAGTAGCCTTTAGTCTACTAGATCCAATAGAGAAATCACATAAGTTATTTGATGTACAAGGTCAAACTCATCAATTCCCCCCCCCCTTGCATGTACTAAGTACCTAGTCCAGGAGCAAAAAGCTTGGGCCCCAGTTTTTTGGTTTTGATCAGCAAAAAGGGCAAAAAAGAGCAACCAACAATCCTCTCAAATGTGCCACATGTGAAATAAAAAAGTCCCTTAAAATATTTTACACTTTTGCCATTTCAAGGCAAACAAGGACCACACTCTCCATTTCGCCACTAAATCCAAATAAGATCCCATTCATGTCCATTCCAAGTGAGCTGCATTTTGATTCGGTGCTTTTTCTTTTAACATCAAAATTTTTGATGTCGCGGAAATGGTGATTATTCATAAGATGACTTCGCTAATTCTGGCTATAAACAAAATATGAAAGTAAAAGAAAAAGAAAAGGCATCCTTCTATATTGTGGCCGGCTATCTAGTGGAACTTGATATGGAATATGGTGACTTTCTTTTAAAAGATTAAAACTTGAAAATTTGGAGAATAGAGAACCCTAAAACGCTTTCATTCACCATTTTGAATTTTTTTTCACCAAGAGGCAAAAATCATGCTAATCTCATCAAGTGAATCATGGACTTGCCAATGTCTTCTTCGGTATAATGTGAGTTCAAAAGTGTGGTGCTATTTCAAATTCTTGAGAGGCTAACAAACAACAATAAACACACTTGTTCATTGTTCATTTCCAAAGAATTTTGGGGTTCATTTCTAGACTAATGATGCATCATGAATTTGGATTGAATGTTATTTCATTAATTTTCTGGCTCATCTCTAGATCAGGATTTTTGTTTTCCCCAATTTTGTGTTATAAAAAATTTGTCGTAATTTTTTCCCCCATAATATTAGCAGTACTAGTTTAATTTACACTACCCCCAAAAAATTCTCAATTTTATTTATTTTTGGTTGAAAAAGGGATAAAAATTTGTTGAAAAAATCACTGTTCCCAGATTAGTATATCAGCAAATGGGGTTGAAGGCTTTCTCTTCCAAATGCATGTACAGTATAGACATGGGTGCATCTACCATTGATGGAAAGATTTGTCTGTCAAACTATGTTGGAATATTGTACACGACAGACAAAATCATGCAACACAATCCACATGCATGACACTCATGCAATTTTTTGTTATCTTAGAAATTATGCCTGACTCAATTGGACAAAAGTACTTGTTGTTGTAGCCCATCATCATGTTTCAGAAACTTAGATATAGAGAAAGATTGAAAGGCACAAAAAGTTTTGTGGAGATCAGATTAAGTTCAGCTCATCATCTTCATGTACTCTTTTGTGAGCTGGTGAGGAAGGAGCTGCAAAGGGGGGAACATAAGAAGCTCTCATGCAAGTTCTGCTTTGCAAATTGTGCAATTTGAACTGAATTTTCAGCCTGAAAAAGCAGCATACTATATATGTATATATATTTTTAAAAGACTTCAAGGAGACCCCAAAATCAGTCCATATGGAATGAACCCCAACAACCTAAGCCCTTCCTTAAGGTATTAGGACATACCTGGCTCTAGTTCTCCATAATAGGGATGTAGGGGTCTATGTCAGCATTGAGGGCATAGGGTAGTTGGGAAGGCGTATTGAGCTATGTTTAAGTTTAGGGAATTTTTAAAGAAAAGATCAAGGTTAGGGGTGGCAATACATAGCCATTGTATGCGTGGAGGAATCATCTCCACTTTCTACATTTGACGAATATAAATAGGACCACGCAAATGCTTGGACCTCATTTCTTTTTGGGTCATTTTGTTGGTGTATGCTTGGTGTTTCACCTTATTACTTTGCTTTGTTGTTGTGCCTTGTTTGTCTTTGCTTTTTCACTTTGTTGTTGCACCTTACTACTTTGCCTTACTGCTTCGTCTTGTTGTTTTACCTTGTTGTTGTGCCTTGTTTTTCTTTGCTCCTTCACTTTGTTGTTGCACCTTACTACTTTGCCTTACTACTTCATCTTGTTGTTTTATCTTGTTGTTGTGCCTTGTTGCCATGCCATACTCCTTTCTCTTGTTTCCTTACCTTATTGCATTATGTTATTCTTTTGCTTTATTGTGTCACTTTTTGTTCCACCTTTTTGTGTCACCTTGGTGTTGTGCCTTAGTGTTGCACCTTGTTATTATGTTGTTTTATTACCATGCCTTCTTGTTGTCACACCTTGTTGTTTTGCTTTGATGCATCACCTTTGTGTTTCACCTTGTTACATCACCTCCATCTTCATCATACATTTGTACTTATTTCATAATGCATAAAATTGAGCAATTTTGTAAATGATTGTAAATGTTTTGAGCTTTATTTGGTTTGTTCTAAGTAGTTCATTAAATTAAAACAATATAACGCAAACCTTTATGTTAAACATATTTAGTTTTGGCCTCTGCATCCCATCAATGCTTTCTTATGAAAAGTCATTTATTTGGAAATGGAATAGTCAAATCAAAATGAAAACATAACGAGAATTGAAAATAAATTTTGTGAAATTCTTCCCAATGAATTTTTTATGGAAAAAGAACCTTGGGTAGAAACTTTAAAAGAAAATCCTAGTTTACAAACAAAAACTAATTTCATAAGGAAAGAATGTAAATCAATCTTGAGAAATTGCATGTTCAAAGAGTCTTTTGCAGGCTTCATAATTGTTTTTCCTTCAAAAAGAACAAGAAGTGTTGCTCAATTTGTTAAAGACAACAAAACAAAAATATTTTATGCCAAAACTTGCAAAATGTTATTTGTCACAACAAGTTTTGACTTATGGATGTCAAAGGGAACACATCATATTTTTGCTTTGGCAATAAATTTTGAAGGTCGATCGACAACCAAAGCATATCACAATAGGTTTATTTGAAGCAAATGAAAACTACAAGACAAGTTTTGGCAAAAAACTTAATTGCATTGTTGGATGAATATGGATTAAGAAAAAAGATTGTAGCTTATGTTAAAAATGAAGGGGCAACTTGAATGCAATGACAATAGCATTAAAATCTATGGTTAGTTGTGAGATTTTGAGTTTGGACAAAAAATTTTAAGGTACATGCTTTCACCATGTGTTTTCCAAAGCATTCCAATATGGGATAACAAAAGATAGAGTTTACAAAATTTTAAAATATGTGTCCATTAAGGCTACTAAAAAAAATTTGCAAAACTGCATAACATGGCCCAAAGTTTTTGGAAAAGGTAAACAAAAATGGAACAAAGCTTGTATGGATTCTAGAATTCACCTAATAAAGTTGAACATTCCAATTAAGACAAGGTAAATTATAATTTTAGTTGATTTTTTTATAAAATTTCATTATAAGAAAATTAATTTCTTTTCAAAAAATTTAACATCTTTTAATGTTGATTGTGCATATAGGTTTGCAAGCAAAGTTATTTTTTTCTGAAAATCCTTGCTAATTTATAAAGCAATTGTCTTTTGTTACAACAAACAAATTGTATTTCAAGTTTATGGCTAAGTTCCACCTTGCTTTCACTAACATATTTCCTTAACAGTTGTTGATTATTTGTTTTTAATTGTGACTACTTCTGTTTTAAACTAATCTAGTGGCCATTGGTTACTTAGAGTTGTTCTAAATTTTGCCATATCAATGAGTTTGAAGATGAAGAAAGAGGTTGAGATTTCACCAACATTAGATAATTTTACAAATGATGATTTTAGAATTGCTTTTGAATTGTCTTTGCTTATGTTTAAAATAAAAAAAGAAATGTGAGGTTGTTTCTTCTCATTTTAAAAAAAATATGAAAAAAAAACTCACCTTGTTTTCCCTAATGTTAAAATCTAACATTTAAAAAATATTTGTTTGATATCTTCATTCAATGATTGTGAAGCTGGTAATTCTATTGTTAAGGGGTATGACAAAAAATCATTTAATCCTATGCTTATGAAATGTTATTATCACTTCCATCCATTGATAGATAATAGAAATATTTTTGCAAAAGAAGGGTTCATTGAAAATTGTAGTCTAAATATTTTTGACATGAATGCTAGCAAAAGTGAACCAACCAAAGAATTGATCAATAGAGAGCTATTGATATTTAGAAGGTACCAACTGAATGTGAAGGAGATAAATTGTCCTTTGCAACGGCGGCAAAAACATGAATGAATCCATGTTCTTTGCAATGGGTTTTCATTCTTGCCAAATATTAGGCATTGTGGGGCCACAAAACATTTTCTTAATATAGTTACTTACTAATACAAAGAGATGTTGGTTACATTTTTTTTTTGGAAAAAAATCATATTTGTTAGCAAGAATTGAAATAATGATTCAAGAGTTGATTGCAAAGCACCTTTTAATTTAGTAAGGTTTATTGAGATGAATGTAAAATTAAAAAAGAAGTTGAAAGAATTTGATGATGACTTTGAGAGGCAAGAAATTATGAACGCATGAAAGTTTAGAAAAGAAATTGAATTTTTCTTTTTTCATATCTTTTGGGCATTATTATGGATTATTTTAATTTTTTTGAATTAAAAGAAAAAATCTGAATTTAATAAATTGGGTACATTGAAAAAAATTCATACCAGCCCAGTCCTAGTAAGTACTGGATACTTTTTGTAAACTTCCATGCCAGCCCAGTCCCAAACTGATTTTTTTGCTGGTATGAGGCAAGTAGGTATATACTACATAGGTACTTGAAATTGAAACCGGTAATTTATTTTGTGATATTGAAAATTTGGCAAAAAATTCAGAAAAAAGGATAATTAGGGTAATTTACACCCCCAAAAAAAAATCTCCAAAATTTGCCAAAGTTCTTTTGTCAAAAGATTAAAAAAACTCATTAAAAAACAATCACTGCTTCTGGTCATGACATCATGTTTGTTAATGAATGAATTGTTGTTACATAACCCCCTTGGGGTTTGCACAAGATCCCAAGACAACCCATATGAGCCTAAGGAACCATATTGAGGAATTATATGAAATACAAAAGGGGCCCTTACCATATGGAATGTACCTCATGCTAATGGAATATTCTCTAAGACAAGGGTCAAGTAGAAGTGTGGTCCCTTTTGGTATTCCATAGAATAAGGTGGATTGCTTCAAAAGGGTTGAGTGCATGAATAATGTCCTTTGAAGGTTAAGGGCTTTAATAGATTGCTTAAAAGGTTAAATGCTTGAATATCGTAGTACATGAATAATTTCAGCGTAAAATTTTATTTTTTTTATTTTGTTGAATTTTTTCACATGACCTTTTCACATAAATGTTCACACTTGGCAAGACGTCAAGAAAAGAGTTGGGTTTTGAGGGAAAGTGGGATGTGGAACTCGATCAAACTTTACAATCAAATGATAAGGATAAAACATTCTCTAAAGGTATAACTCACTCCTTGTAGAAGAAAGTGCATCTTGGGGTTTGGGGGAACGGGTTTGTAGTTTTGAAAAGAGATTCAAAAGTGAAGGTTAATTATGGGATTTCATATTAGGGTTCTTTTCAACGGTGGTCGGAAGATAAGGTGAATCAATTTCGGTAAAGAAATACTTTATAAAGATTTTATTCAATAATTGTGATATCATTATTTAAATGGGGGATTACATGATGATTAATGAGCTAATACATATTATGTGAATATAATTTTAACATACATGTTTTTTTTAAAAAAGGTGGTAATATATGCACTATTGAAAATAAAGTCTGTTTTCAAACACTCTAAAATCTATAATTTTTTTGGGGGTTGAATTTTTTTAAGCTATATTTTTGTATCTATGTTTTTTAATATATGATATATTTAATCTTTATGAAACATCATAGTCCATAATTTTAGACTTCAAAAGTTTATTATTTTATATTCAAGTTGAAAACCTTAATTTAACAACAAACATATTGACTATTTTATAACATAATACCCATTCACGCACTATTGAGGAATTGAAATAGTGTAGTTCCCCCACCAAGACCCATCAAGAGTCCAAAGGTGCATGTTAATAACCACTACTATAAGCATATTTGTTTATGAATCCGAACTTGAGGTTGTTGGGCCATGCCTTTAGGCAAGGACTATGTATTCACCTGGTCTATAAACACCAAGTCTGTATTCACTTGGTTAATGCTAGAAGTACATTGCACCTTATGGACAAAAATTTGATGGTTTTCAAGGACTCAAATCATATAGAAAATAATTCCTAAATTAGAACTAGCTTAAAATATTATATATTTTGGACTTAAAGGAGAGTCAAATGATTTGATATTCCACTTGTTTCAAATATTTAATTCATTGTTATTCATTTCATTTTATAAGTTCATTCTTGTTCTTTTTTGGTTCAATTGCATTTTATCTTATGTGAAGGAATACAAATTGCTATGTATAAAGTAAATAAAGAAACCTAAAAAATACGTTTAAAATTAAGTAAAATTAAATAATGCATGTATCATGGCATGGTCCCAATTGTCTTTGGCAAGTTTGTGTCATTTTTCGAAAAATCATTTGAAAAAATAATTTCTTGTCACAAATTTTGTGTTTTAAACAAAATTCCCCAAATGACGAAATAAATTCCCAAAAAATCACCCAAAATTGCTGCAATCGCCTACAATATGAAAGGGTACTTAAGATTTTTCTACTTCTATATTTTGAATGTCATAAATTTGACTAAATATACTTATGGATGATCGTTACTTGAGCAACATCACAAAATTGATTTTTTTAAATAATAATAATAATAATAATAATAATAAATAAAACCACTGCATGGACCTTCTGTATTTTACACTTTTATTATCATCTTTCTGAAACAGACGGTGCAATGCACATGGGATGTTTTTGGTCGAGGGTTCTTGACCCTAGACAACGAATGAACACAAGTTCATTCTTCTAGACACGAAGAGATTGGATTATCCAAAATTGTCATTGATGGTTGGCCTCTGACAAAGAACAACAGGTGCATGAATCAAATGTAGTCCAAATTGACCATAAAAATAGTATAGGATAGGCTATGGCAATTAGAACTAGTTTTCAGTGCACAAGTGAAAGCATCCAATTCAGGAAGAAGCCGTTCATTTCTCCCATTCAGGGCAAAAGCCTTGGAGGTCCCAAGGGCACAGGCTCGATTAAAGAAATTTCATTTCCTTGAACGATAGGCAGATTTTACAAGATGCAAGACCAAAACCCGAAATTACGTGTTATAATGTGTTGCCCGAGTACAATAGGGTTTGTTACTTGAGTTCAAATTATCAACAACCACAATCCTCAAGCCATGATGATAAATGCATGAAATGGTAAGAAGTGAATTATCACTAGCCATAACCCATGTTATGGAATAGTCTCAAAAACCCGGGTGTCAAATTTCAATACTCTCTAATCCCTTGTAAAATAACCCTAAACCCCGTAGTTAATTAGACATGATGGATGGGGGTTTTGGCTAAGCATACCTAATTGGGATTAATGGACTTTGTCTTCAGTGTCTCAAGTTGATATCATGCACTTGTGTTGAATCTGCACCCTCACTCAAGTGCCTCAAGCAGCAAGAAAAGTAACTAAATAATGAGGCCTGATAGAGAGGCAGCTTTATGTTTTCTGTTGGACACTCTCTTTGGAAGAGTTTGTGATAAATTTTTGTCTGGTTTTGGTGTCACTATGGGACACCCCTGATAACAAAATTCTTTGGCACTTGAACTCGAATGTACTATTACTACTACTACCTCTTCCAAAGTTCGGTATTCATCAATCCCCACCTGCCACCGGCTGAATAATAACTATATATGTGTTTATATATCCCCTTTTGTGATTGACCTCCTTTGAGACCTCATTTTGGGACCTCATTTTTTAATGTGATCGCACTTAGGGTAAAAAATCCATGAAATTGAGGTGTCATCCATTAGTGAAAATTTGCAAATGGAAATGAATTAAGCAAAATGTAACGAAGAGTTCCAAGAGTTCCAATTCACAACAATTTTGCATCACTCTTTTCAATTAGGGGATTTTGCTTGTGTGTGTAAAACACACATTATGCCAATAAGTAGACTCACATCTTCTTTACAAATTTTTCCCAAATCACCCAGTTCATTTTATCCTTTATGCTACAAAATAACCCTCAATTTTGTTTTGTTTAATGGCTTTTTCCTTTGTATGTTTGGTGCACATTGATTTGACAAACACATTTGTCTTGTGTCTATTAGGGACTTAGTTGCCCATCGGGTCCCATGTTAACATGGAGTTTTGACTCTAAAACGTGAATGGAAATTATTAAGTATGCAAGGGATTTCTTGACTAGAGATAGATATCCGTAGCATTTGCATGCCCCAAAGTATCCAAGACTTTGGGTTGTCTTAGTTGAATAAGAAGTTGATCAATAGCATGTATTTGGGGCAATGCAACATTACGTCTGACCGACCCATATGATCATCCAATTGCAAGTTAGAGTTGCTTCAATTTGTGAAATTGTACACTTCGATTCTCACTTCACATCCCAAATTTGCAATCTCAAAAAAAAAAAAAAGTCTTATTTGTAACATTTCGATCATGAGAAAACAACACCCAACCAACCTACCATGAAATTTAGTTAAAGACATTCTGCCATTTTGGCACATTCTGCCGACACATTTTAGCATATATGTGCCATAAGAACTTGAATTTTGCATAACAGTATGCCACATTCTACAAGAACACAACAACGAATGATCCCGGCCAAGCCTCATAATGATGAAGGTAATGTTTATTTCCAATGTGCGTGAAATTCATGGTCAAATTCTCCAACCTCTGAACAAAGGGATTCGACCAACTAGGTCATCTATCATGATATTCTGTAAATCGCTTGTACAAATGTTGTTGAAAAATGTGATTGTTGTGGGGCCAAGTTGTGAGATCTTTGATTTTCGCTAAAGAACCCATTTTGATGAAAAAAAAATTCATTGTCCTTTTCTCCTTATTTTACTTTAATGGTTTTAATATCTTTGCACAACAATCTCCACCATCTTTCTCAAAGCAACAATTTTGTAGGAAGTAATGATTTTTTGTCAAGGACATCCCATATGTTCCCCCCATGTCGGTTCACTATCCCCACTCACCTCAAAGATGAAGCAATACTTCAATGCTTGGGTGTGGATTTGGTTATGATATTGTGTTTAGATTCATTATAAAATATAGTAGCTTAAGGGATTTTGGCCCCTAGGTAATAGGCTTGTTTTTATATGAGGACATTAAAAAGATGATATTTTGGCTTGTGTTGAAACTTGAGATTAATTATAGAGGTATAATATCTTGACGGATTTTGGTTTCTTTTAGAGGATTTTTTTTGAAGATTATATTTTTGCATGGTGAAATATTTGAGTTTCCAGAAGTCTTCTTTTGCCTTCTTAAGATACTTTTGAATGTTAATGGCAAGGCCATAGTGTGACACACCCCTTGTTCATTAACACAAGTTGCTCATAGTTTCTTTTTCTTACCTTATTTACAAACAAGAATTCATACCTCATCAAATAAAGTACCAAACTAACATTCCAATGTGTCATAGTAAGAAAATGTTGTGTAAAATGTTGAGAGCATGACAAGCATCAAGGCAATTGCCCAAATGTTTTTGGGGTTCAATTTTATCACCAGGCCATGTTACCCAGTGCCCACCATGATAACCAAATAGGGTATAACAAGGGCTATAAAGTCAATCACCTTTGGGCTTCTATTTGGGGGGTGTGCTCAATGTTTCAAAAAAAATCTGATGGACCAATCAAAGTGGCTCCTTTCCACCCCTGAAAAAAATAATTTTTTTTTGGGTGTACCCCTCAATTGAAGAAGGATGTGTACCTACACACCCATACAAAATAATAGGTAGATATCCATGCTTTTAGAAGGGGTTATTAGCCATGGCCGAAGATTGTACCAAACAATTTTGTGAATATAATTTTCATGGAACCGATGAAATGGCTCAACATGCACCGAAGGAGGGCAGGCTCTTTTCCTTTGTACACTAGAGGGGTGTACACTAGAGGGGTGAGGGTGTGACGTTCTAAAAAATTGTTCCCTCCGTGTTCTCAGTATGCTCCTCCCACGAGTTTGCAATGACATTCTCATCATGTTCACCAAGTTCCCAATGTGTTCCTCAAGATATTCCCAATAGCACCACAGTTTATGCCATAATTGTTGCTCAAAGTTGAACTTCCGTAACATATAAAGGTGGGCCAAAGGAAGGCCCCTCTACACTTCTATTTTGGGTAGTGCCAAATGTTTCCCAAATGTTTTTTTTTGGGCCAATCAAAGTGACTCCTTGCAAAGGGAAACAAAAGTAAAACAAAATTGGTGCACTTCTTCCCTCTCCCAACTAATACAACTCACAATAACAATATGTACCAATATGTACAATGAATGGCCACTGAATCACACTTACTTCAAGCATCTCCACCCTCACAACATTAAAGATCCTTTTCTATTAAATCTTGCAGCATAGCATGATGTTGCAAATCATGTTATGCCATGGTCATTTTTAACATTCTTAATTAGATTTTTTTTATAAAAAATATTTTTAAATTTATTTATTGTTTATTTTTTTGTGAATTTGGTTAGTGACAATTATTGGTTCAGATGTAAAAATGTAAAATGATTTTTTCATTTTTTGAAATGAAGTTTTATTTAAAAATAATGTTTGTGGGTGTGGGAACACTTAGCATTAAACATCAACTTATTTCAATGTAAAAGTGTAATTTACGGTTGTGGGGGTAGGAGATGCTCTTAATTCATAAACTAACTTAAGCAAAACTCTCAATGATGTTCTCATTGTTGTTCCCCAAGATTTTTGCTCCAAATCTTCAAGCAAAGATCCATATTGATTTTAGGTATTTGATATATCTCACGGTTTTAGGTGCCTCTACTTTAGCCTTGAAGAAATGACAAGTGACAACCATAGGAACTAGCCAAACAAGAGGGAAAGTACTTTAGCCTACACTTGTCATATTCTTTGTTAATGATAAAAAGGTATCTTTAGGGTATGGATGGGTCCCTAATTTGAAATGGTGGCCAAGCTGGTTGGCTCTTAGGGCTGACATGTTGGCTGCTTTTGGCCCATTTCAAGGAACTTTGCTGCTCACTTTTTTTCACCATTGGACCCTTTGTTGCTCGCCTCCGCCTTGTCACAAAGGAATCCATTGGTTAGGGTACTTTTTCTTAAGTGCACAACCAACCAACCAACCAACCATGCTTGCATTGGTGGCACAAACTTTAGGTTTCATTAGTTGGGAACTTTTCATCCGAGCATTTTATGTGTTCTAATAGGGCGTGAAATATGTGCTAGAAAGTCATGGCTATTGAACATCATGTGTTTGTTGTGGGATTATATGTGTACGGTAGTTGATTGTAGTTTAATTTTATTTTTTTCCTACTTTTTAGTTGGTTGTGGATGTGTGGTTTTAATATTTATTATTTTGTCGGCCTTTTTGTTCAATATTTTTGGATTATTTATATGTAGATCCTTTTATGTACGACATGCCATGTTCATGTATAATATTAAAATTTGAAATTAGAATCCTAGTGACCTCATACTTTTTGGTGCAACTTGCATGATTCAAATTGAATAATTGACATTTAAAGCCTTTTTTTTTGGTAGAAATGTGCCATTATCCTTTTTCCTAGGCAAAATTTCCAACACCTTACTTTTTCAATCTACATTGAATTTTTTTTATTTTTTATTTTTGCAAATATCATATTGGCAAATTCCTATTGACCAATGTTTTGGTTATGGAATATGTAAAATTGGCATGGAATTATTTTTTGTGGGGTTTTTTTTTATCAATATATCAAGAGAGTTTTCAACTAAGACTCTCCTCAAATTCTTTTCATACGGGCATTGTTTATAATGTTCCACAATAATTTTTAGGTATTTTCATATAATTATTATTGTCATAAACATGTTTTCCCAATAAAAAATTAGATAATTTATTTCAACAGATTGCACATTTCTACAATCACACAGTAACATTTTTTTATCAAATATAAACATGGAAAAATAAAATATAACAAGGGAAAAAAATAATTTATAGCCATCTCTCAAAACATCATAATTAACCAAAATAAACATCATCACTTTTTATGGATTTTTTTTTTAAATGGGGCAAAAGGATGTTTTAAGCAAGTTGAAAGTGAGAGTTTTTTGAAGAGGCTATGAGCGTATTTCAAAAATATTGGACATTAGTAGTGAAGCCATGTAACTTGTTTGTATTTGAAGTATCAAATGAGACCTTAAGACATTTTTAAGACCTAGAACTTCATTCAATATGTACAAGTGAGGAAATGGCTACCATGTGGATGTGGTAGATGCCAAAATGGTGTGCTTGGGTTTAGGCTTTATGTAATGAATAATTAATTTTGAAATTGGCTATGTTAGGTTGTCTATGTTGACAACCTTTTCCTATAACACATCTTGGGTTTTGTGACTCACTAAACCCAAGTCATAAATAATGACTCAAGTAACAAAATTCAACATGTGTTGTAGTGAATTTGATGAGAATTCAACAATAGGATGATGTAAACATTTTTTTCTTCATTTTAAATTTTATGATGATATTGACTATAACATGATATATGAAAAAGGTGGCAATACATCTTGTTAAGAATAGTGACATGACCCAAAACACAAATAACCTAAAGAAAATAGTTGCATCATGGTAGTTTAAATATGTCATTGTTATATCATTGGCAAATGTACAAGTGCACCCACTATAGTGGCCCAACACAAGCATCCAAGGATTGGTGTAGGGCATATTGTAGGGATGACCTGCATGTTTTGGCAACTTCCAAGTCACCTATGCCCACCATTAATTTGTCTAATTTTAGACTCATGTGAAGGCGAACAATATTACAAACATGGGTTTCAAATTTTTTTTCTAAATTTTGTTTCACATTGTGTGCATTTAGAACATGAAATTGATAGTTAAGAGAATTATATAACTTGGATAATATTCAAGTAAGCCCCAAAAATTTATGAGGTCAAAAAATGATATTTAAAATTCTCTCTTCAAACTTGTTAATACGGTAGATGCAAATGAAAATAGTTGGTCACAAAATGAACTTAATCCTTATGTTAGATCAATTATGTAGTATGCCATTCATCATATTCGTCTTAGCAACATGCCAATGCAATTTAAAGAGATGCTCCAACCATTTTGAGGGATATAGAAGATTAAAACACAATGTGTTAGAAAAAATATTGACATACCCTAGGTTTGTCAAGTGGAATTAATGGTAAACTTTTTTATCCTAGCAAATGTAATATGAAGTGAAATAAGCAAATGCATCATCTAATATCTTTTATCAAAAACTTTTCAATATCATGTCAAGCTCTTTGATGAAACTTTACTTGTTTCTCCAAATGAATGTATCAACAATTTGGAATTTTATTCCAAATTTGTGTCTTCACTTTTCAAATAGACATAACCTTCCCAACATAACTTTATTTTGGATATGTGACACCATTTTTCAAGACCTTTATGATGAACCAAAGATCACTTAATAGGGATGTAATGAGAATGTAATTGGAAATCTTTGAAAGTGTTTGATTAGGATTCATTTTGAATCACAAACACCCTCACATTCATTTCGATGAATATTTCATTCTCACCATGTTTCTTGCTTGCTTTCACATTATTTCATCGTCTTTGCTCTAGACTTGGTTACAAGCCCAAGGTAAGGTTGCAACAAATACAAAATAAAAGATGATTTTAATGAGGAAGAATGGAAGAAGGTTTTCTTGCATGCATTTCAAATGTTGGGGTTTTTAAGGTTTAATAGAAGGATATGAAATATAACTTTATTTTTTCAGATTACAAGTGTTTCTTAAAAAACTAAAACTTAAAACCTTCAAGATTTTAACCAATATGCACAACAAGCTTGAGAAGTCTAATTTATTAAATTTGATTCTTATTTTGTAATAAAATGAGGATGAAATTTAAGGAGGCAATGAGTGTGCACACATTCCAAGTTGTACCAACATGGGTGACCACTTTGAACCATAATAATAGTTGAATTGAAACAACAAGGTGACTCATTGGGCAGCCATCATTCCAAATTTCAACTATGTTTTTGCTAACATACAAATAATGAAATAGAAATATTGATCCTTGAATAGTTGAAAAATCACATTCTAATTCACATGGAATGTTGACTATTTTTTTTTATTCAAGTTCAATATAGTTAAAAAACACAACTTATACCTCCTTCATGCCATCCATTTGAAAGCACTTAAAAAACAATAAATAGAAAAATTGTTTTGACTTCAACCCTACAAACCCAATGAAGTGACGCCTATCAAATCTATGTAAAAAAGAATGGTTTACAATTAGATCATATATGTTTTGCAAAACACATTATTTACATCCACATATTAAAGGCCGAAGTAGCTACACATGAAATAATCAGAATTAGACCACTTCACATTGATAAGCTTGTCAACATTGAAATGTGCACATACTTTTGAAACACATGGCATGCCCCATGAGCTTGATTTTTCTTTTAAAATGAAATGTTGCTAGATAGAACAAGCCATTTTGTAACCAAAGTATCACATTGTATTTCGAATACAAATTTTCAAGTGTCTTTTTAATTGGTTAATGATTAATGTTGATTGACAAGATTAACTTTTTGAAAAAAACAATTTGAAATTATTAACATTGCACAAATGTTGTAAATATGTATTTCATTCCATATTGTCCATCTAACAATTACAAGATTTGAAGCATTTTTGAGCTTTTCAATTGGTATGAATGATGAAATACCAATTAATAATATGTCAAGATTTTGCACGAACAACTTATCATTTATTCGTTTTCCTTGATTTTCATTTGATCATTTTCATATTTTCTTATCCATGAATTTGCTCAAACCGACAAAACCTTGTAGCCGAACAACCTCAAGATAACATCAAAGGCCACTTAGATTCATTTTCTATTTTTCCACTTCAAGTTAAAGTTCTATAAAATTTATAAAAGTTTCTTGGGTTGGGACTTTTGAATCCATGATGTTTTACCCATTCATAGATGCATAAGACAACAATGTAAACACAAAAAAAGGAATAATGTAATTTGTGACTAATATAATGTGTACATGGCATAATTTATATATAGTTAATGGAGGTAAGCATGAGGGCTCAAAACGCAATCTAAAATTTCAAAGGGCCACATGGCCACAAGCACCTTCACAATATTTTTTTTTCCCCTTGTTGCCTTCCTTTCATAGCCCTTGAATTATTGTGACAGTCATTAATTACATCGACAATAAAATGAATTCAATAGCTATCCGTTTTCTTGGTGTTGTCATAAGTATAATAGGTGGTTGGGGTGGGGTTTGTTTTTTGCTTGCTGTCATGCCCGTACATGGCCTCATACATGATGGCCAGTTATGAGCATGCCGATGTGCGCTTTTAGGGTTAATGTATGATCTTAGGCGACTGTACGCTATTAGGTACTTAGGGTTTCAGTTTGTTAACGACGGTATAAAAGGCCCAAACCTTTTTTTCTCCTTTTAGTTTTTCTACAATTCCTTTGTCAGGAGTTTCCTCCATCATAAGCTAGGATTTTTAGATGCTCATGACGGCCATTGCATGATCACCGTATACATACAGTTCATTTCCTTCTTTCTTTGCATTTCAATTCTAGAAAAACTCTATTCCCTATTGCTTCATGTTGAAAGCAACAGATTTCTTGTGCTTTTGAAGTTGTTGAGTTGTTGCTACTGATGTGGTGTTGTTGCTGCCGAAGGGAACGCAAGTTACTACTGTGTTGCTATTGGTGTTGTTGCAGGGAGCTTGCATTATTACGTTTCTTATAACCAACGAAGTCAGGACACTAGAGAGCAGGTTTAAAAACTTATTTCTTTCTCCCATTCTTTTTCTTTCTTGAAGTTATCGAGTAAAAAAATAAAAAATAAAAAACAAAAACGTTGAAGCGTAGTGTTGGCTAGGGCTACAGCGCATTGTCGGCCATCGCAACAGCACTGCTGGCCAACGCTGTGAGTTGCAGTAGTGCTGCCGGCCAGCGTTGCGAACTGCAGCGCTCCCGGCCATCGTCGCAGCAACGCCGCCAGCTATAGCGTTCCCGGCCATCGCCGCAGTGTTACAACTTTGCCATCGCCGCAACGTTGTGTTACGAGGAGCTGTAGTGCAGTGCTGCCGCCCACCATTACAACAGCGGTGGTTAAGCTTTGCACGTCCGACGTCCGTTGGACTTCTGTCGGACGTCTGTCCGACTTCCATCCGACGTCCATCGGACTTCTGTCGGACGTCCGTTCGACTTCCATCTGACGTCCATTGGACTTCTGTTAGACGTCCGTTCGACTTCCATCCGATGTCCGTCCGACTTCCATCCAACGTCCGTCGAACTTTCGTTAAACGTTTGTTCGATTTTTATGCGATGTCTATCGGACATCCATCCAACTTTCGTCCACGGACTTCCGTCAGTCAGTCCTGCGTCCAGCCGTCCTACCATCCTACGTCCTGCGCCATGCCATCCTACGTCCTATTTTGTTGTCTTGCCTTTCATCCAACATCTGTTTGATTTTCATCCGACCTTCGTCCAACCTTCGTTGGACGTTCGTTTGACCTCTGTGCGATCTCTATGTGTCACGGGTCATTCCCCAACAACGCACTGTATTCTTCAAATTGTTCATTGTGTTAAAATTTTATAGTTAGTGCTATGTACTATCACAACATTTTAGGGCATGGGACAACACCATGTCGTCGGATGATGAGAGCATTACCGCTCGGCCAGAGCCCAAGTATCAAGTACGAAGTAACACACGATCTTTTGAGCCGATTTATTTAAGCTCACGATCTTCATGACGGTACCATCAAACATCCACAGCACTAGTGTCATTTAGTACAACTCCTACCAGGAATTCAGGTTCGGGTTACACTACATCAATAGTACATTAAAGTCCATTTGGAGGGGTTAATTAATGGGGTACGCCTATTGCTTGACCCTCTTTCACACCATCACCATATACTCCGTTGCAAGCTATGACTTCAACACCCATATACACCATGGAAGTCAGCAGTTCTTCTGGGAGAATTGAAAAGTTCAGTGGAAGGCCATGTACTATCTCTTTGAGGGAGTTCAAGGCAACTTTCTCAATTGTGGTTTGTGAATTGGAGTTCAAGTTTGGCGCTAATTACACTGAGGCGTTTGCATTCAAACAATTGGCTCGTTATGTGCACTATGAAGCATTGGATGTCTACGAGCAACATTCTGCAAGGATTTTGGGTGTCACCCAGATTCCCAATCCAGCATACGCCATAGCCATCACCACCGCCTCTCAAGTTGCATTGGAAGCTACAATTGCACATCACGGGACTGTGCCGAATAATCCAGACCCAATACCTACCTCAATAAACCTTTTTCCTCAACAGCTCATTGTTGCTACTGCAAACGTTCTTCCCACCACTGATGCGCCAGCTTTTGCTGATCCAGTGGGGGAATTCTTTCGAATTCTTGAGCTGGAATTTTTAGTCAAAAATTCTGAAATTTTTTTGCAACTCGCCACCTTCTCTCGGCAGAAGGCTGAAACCCTCAAGATGCTCTACAGGAAGCTTCTCAAACTCAAAGAGGATACCCAGAGCATCACCGACTTGGAAGCTGCCCACTGGTATTTTCGTTCGTTGGAAGGTACTCCAACACTCCACGCGTAGGTTTTGCAACGGGTCTTTGTAGAATTTGGAAACTCGTACACTTTGCTGGATGTGTATAACATTTCCGAAAAACTGGAATTGGCTCATGCACACTATGAGGCCAGTATTATGAGGCCTCCATCACGTTCAAGGCTTCAAGCTACACCAGCTGCGCCAACTAGATCATCACATTCTTCTTCAAGGACTAAAGCGGTGCACTCGGCTACACGCATCCTACCTTCTTGCAACTACTGTGGCAATCCTGCCCACAAAACTAGTGAGTGTAACATTCCTTCCGATGATCTCTTTTGTGATTATTGTGGGAAAGAGGGACATCAGGAATCTATCTGTTTTGCCAAGTTCCCAGAGCGGAAGCAACTCCGATTACAACGGCAAAATCTGCCAGCATCTTCCGCTGTCCCTCAACCAAAAGCCAAGGCACCTCAGCCTTCCACTCAAGCTTTGCCCACCAAGGGTAATTCCAACAAGAATGCTAAGAAGAAGGAGCACAATGC
>Ga0116227_10001216_pt1 | contig 56558 bp, 34 predicted proteins | sample S1TSphgellanicum_FD_89693 | JGI IMG/M metagenome (GOLD analysis project Ga0116227, IMG submission 89693) | Host-associated microbial communities from peat moss isolated from Minnesota, USA - S1T2_Fb - Sphagnum magellanicum MG | ecosystem: Host-associated > Plants > Peat moss > Unclassified...
TCTTTAGTATGTTGCCAAAAAAAGAAAAGGATTTTTAAAATTTTTTTTCTTTTTTACCTTGTTTATAAAAAAATTTTGCTAAATTTTTTTGTAGAAAAAAAACAGTTTGGCTAAAACAAAAAAATGAAAAAAAAAAAAAAAAGCCCTGAGTAAAAAGTCTGGTTTGGAAAAAATCACTTCACACAACCATTGGAAATTGTGACTACTACTAGGGTAAACAGGCCGGTGACCGAACACTTAGTGTGTCAGTCAGCTCTGAATCTTCCTGGGTGTCTCCTTTGTTTCTGGTGTCTGAAGATAAAGTGTAGAGGAGTAGAAGGTGCACCCGACGCCCTTTAAATTGCTTAAATTGAGTCAAAATTGAAGAAGTTATGCCCCTTTAAAGATCTGATGATAAAAAATGACCCAAAAAAAAAAGCTTTGAACACATCAGAGCTCAAGAGAGTTTACTTACTCACCTATAACCAAACAAGGATATCCTCTTTTTTGAATGTCTTTTGTCCTATCATCAGAATAGATGAAAGTCTCAAACATACATATTTACAAAATAAGCATTCAGTTTTGAAACATGTGGCCAAGAATTTCACAAAAACTAGGGCTATGAATTGATGATAATGGGAGTATAAGCTCCCATTCACCAAATTGCCACAAGTTTGTGGGCGCGGTAGTGGGCACGACAAACTTGTTCCACATTTGTGGGCGTCGGATTTTTTGGACACCCATCACTAGGAAACGTGGCTCCACACTGGGTGCATATTTTCTTGCAAAGTCGTTGGGTGGAAGTGGGAGCTTTCTACTCCCACTTTCTACCACAAATGTTGGTTTTCTTGGACATCCATCACCAAGAGCAATGGGCACGGGTTTTCTTAGAGGTTTGTAACTAGGAAGAAGCAGTAAGTAACGCATCACATGCTAGATGACAACGTCAAGAATAAGCACATTAATAGGAATAGCACATCATCAGGAAGAAGATGCACTTGAGCTCGCCTGAAGTTGTAGATTTTGGTTGTATTTCATGTTTTTGAAACTTTCAACTCCAAGCTCCATCATTGTTGTAGCCTACTTTAATGTCATTGTAGATTTTGGTTGTATTCCATGTTCTTGAAACTTTCAGCTCCAAGCTCCATCAATGTTATAGCCTACTTGAATGTTGGTGCAAATTTTGATTATATTTCATGTTTTTGAAACTTTTAGCTCCAAGTTCCATCATTGTTGTAGCCTACACTGGTTTTATAGACATGTCTTTGAATTTTAAGCTTGAAATTTCAATGCTGCTAAAGCTTATTTAGGTTGTATGGACATGTTCTTGAAACTTTCACTTTGAAACTCCATCATTGCTATGGCTTGCATTGCTTTTTTAGACATGTTTTTGAAACTTTGAGCTCAAAATTTTAGTATTGTTGAAACTTATTTTGGTCTTTCAATTTTCTAGGTGTTTTTGAAGTGCTTCTATTTGGTTTGTGTTTCGATGATCCTAGATCATGTTCTCTAGTTCTGATCTTGGTGGTGACCATATGTATCGTTTTTATTTAATCATTAAAAGGTAGTAACCTTGCTGTTTGACACCTTCTTGCTTAATGTTTAACTTGTATTCGCTGCTTAATTTATTGTTGATCCCAAGTTGTGCATCCAAGATTGACACCCATGTACCTTTGTGAATATGTTGACAAGCCTATCGAAAAGTTTTAGTGAAATTTATCACCAACCTCTTTGATAGTTGTTGAAGTCGAAGCTATAGTAAATTGTGCTTTAACATGCTTTTCAAGAATTCCGGTAGTTGGTCTATCTACTACAATCCCCAATTCTAGTATTCTTTTAGCTTGTTTATCTTTTATTTCTTTTCTTTTTCCTTCTTTGTTTTCCTTTGCAACTACCTTGTCCATGGTTTTTTTCCTTAAAATGCTTAAATATTCAACAGAAGTCACAACATGTGACCGATAGTAATCAATTAATGGCTCATTTTCCCTTGTGCGTCTTACAAGTAAATGAGGTAATGAAAGTAAGTTGTGTAATCTCATGGCTTCTTGAATTAGATTTGGAGGACTTTGGGTTTCCTACACCATCTTAAGAATAACTTCATCTAGGTTTACAATCTCCTCTAACTACTCTTCTATCATAGTAGGGCTTTGAAGCATGTCTGCATAGTAGCATTGGTCAAATTCTAACTTGTTGGTAGGATGATCTTCAAGTGTTGTTTGATGGATTGATATTTCAACTATATGGAGAAGTTCTGCAACAATAGATTCCTCCTTCCATTATTACTTTGATTGCAATTAGTTTCTTCATCTTATATGTATTCCTCTTTATCACTTCCATGGTTGTTGATGCTTATTGTATTGTAAATTTTTGAAAGTCGAGTCTTGTTATCCATTGCCTTGGGGTTGAAGGGCCAAATACTTGTAGCTTTAAACCCAACCTTGATGTTTTTTTTTGTGAGAGATTGATCTATGGCTTGGTCTGCCCATCCAACATTGTATCCTTGTTGGGTTTAGGGTTTATTAATGAGTGGTTTCATGCCCTTTAATGAGCCTAAACCCCCATAACTAAACAATCAATTTTTTATTTATATTTTGTTTATGTTAATTCTCTAAAAAATAGTTAAACACACCCTTAAACCCATCCAAGTATGTGTATTACAATGGGCTGGTCCTCTACCATAACCAAACATGACTACGCATACAATGTGCTAATCCTTTCTCATAACAAAACATGACTACATATGACACTATGCCTTTTTTTTTGTTATTGCTTTTTTCCCATGCCCATAACTGCACACCAAAAAAAAAGATTATATGAAAAGACTGAACATATTTTTTCAAGACCAGGCATTCGGTCATAGGGTTGCATTCAAATGCTTGCACAAAGAACTGCGACCATTCACCAGCGCTGGTCTGCACAAGAGGGGTGTTTGGTTACCGGGTGATGACTGGTGGGGTGCATGTTTACCCTAACCAGTTTCTCTGTTCTCTTCAGGCATTTGTGCTTTTCAGGCATTTGTGGGACATGCAGCCCATTTACTTGGCTCAACTTTTGGTCAGTTTTAAGCGCAAATTGAAAATTTAGCCAAACTTATTAACAAAACATGAAAGGAAAACAGTCTAAACATCATTTATGCATTATTGGCTACCCACTTGAACTACGTATAGAAATCTGCTGATCTTTAATGAATTTTTTAAGAATTTGGGGATTTTTTTTTTCCCAAAAAAATTATTGAATTTGCAACAAGTTTTTTTCAAAAATTCCACAACAGTGCAAAATTTTGCACAAAAGAAAATGGCTACAAAGAACCAATCATTTGGTGCAAGTTCTTTGGCCAGTTCAGTTCTCTTGATTCTTTTAAAACAACACTGAAAGATCTATATACCTGACCTTTACCCATCAGTTCTTTCTTTGGATTCGGTAACTGGTTCAGGTCACCGTGAATAGTTCAGGCATGCCAGGACTATTCATGGTAACCGGCATGCTCAAGCCAGTTACCTAGTAACCAATTGCATCATACACGATTCAATTTCAATGACAGTTTATTTACAGCACACAACAAAGTTCCTTTCTTTTCAAAGAAACAATTCATCTGCAAAAGTCTTTGTTCTCATAACTGGTTTTAACTGCAAAATTTACCAAGACTCAACATCAAGTGATTCAACAAAACTGGTTTAAAAATGGTTTGGACTGTGCTGCAAAATTGAAATCTGCCCCAATTTTAAGCACCTAAAACTCAATTGCAGTATACACTAACCAAATAAACTGCCCTGTATGCACCTCTGAGACATACAGTGATAGGAAGGTTGCTGTCAAACCAAAAAAAGAACCCAATGGACCTGGTCAATGAACGTGCTTGGCAAATCCTATTCCGCTTGATCGTAAGGCTTTTGTTTTACTTACCATCCTTGTGAATTGTGAACAACTTCACCAGGAAAGTCTGATAGCTCCCAAAATTCTGGAGCATATCTCCCCAATCCTGTGCATATCCCTGCTCCAAAATGCTGACTTTCTGAATGATTTGGTGGTTGAAAATCACCATGAGGTGAGAGACCAGCCCCCCTTGACTAACAAACCAATGGGTTTAACCAGATGTGCATTTGACCATGATTGGATGTGAGCAGCAAGGACAAGAGCCAAAAAGAACATCAAATGACCTGCAAGACAGCACAAAATGCTTACCATATGAGTTGCTCAGTGGTGACATAAAGCCCAGAAATAGCAAAACTGCAAAAACATTATAACAGAATGAGATATGAACTGGGAATAAACAAGGATGGAAAATATCACAAGAGTGCAAGAATAGGCAATTTACTGTCTTGTAGTCGGTATGGCTCTGAGCCACTCCACCAGACAAGCACTGTGGAATGGACGTCCACAGCTGCCATTGTCACACACCCTGTCTGGCACAAGGCCCTCTTTGCTTACCCAGTCTCCAGTCCCTACATACAATTCCATGAAGGATGGGCTCAACAATATGACCTTGCTTCAATACGTTTGGCCAAAATTCTCAGAGGCAGATAATGCAAATGATAGATAAAATATAGCCACTGAATTATAAGGCAATCACAAATAATTTTCCAAATGGCCTCAAAATGAATCATAATCCATGAGACAATGATACAAATATGTCATATATGTACCATGAGGTAGCCGATAGTTATAGCATATTATACAGTTGGCACTGATATCATCCTGATCAGTGTCTTGTGGACAAGGAAATGTTAGCTCCAAAACATCCTCCAAGTTGATCCGCAAAAGTCTATCCATCCTGGTAAGTACATAAGCATGAAGTTGAAACATTACAACTGATGATATATTTCAGATTTTGGGAGAACCTTTTCATAGTGACAAGCAAGAGGCAGACATTAAAGGTAATCACATACTGTTGAAGTAAGGAGAGTAACACATACCAGTGGCTCATGCGGCTATCCATGCGCTTTCGAATTGGTGAAATTAGTGCATCTGAACCAAAAAATCGATACCTAGCAACCAAAGCTCATGATATGACTTATACTGTATTACAGTATGATATTAAGCACATAATCAAACCTGCAAGCACACCATAAGCGAGGAAAGAGCACGAACAGGTTCAAGAAGAAGATTCCTTACTCTGGTATTGATCGGGGTGACAGGGGGTTGACTGTGATGGATAATGAACAGTGGCCACCTGCAACAGACCAGGACCCACTCAATTCCACTAATTGGTAGTCATGACCAACACATGGCAATCCATGATTAAGAGCAAAGCTAACCCAAACTACTCTTGATGAAGAAGTGGTGAACTTGGCATCCAAATCATACATCATAAGTAAGAATGACAATGTCAGTGCATAGTGAGAGTCAGAGATCACTCCAACTTTGTAGAAACATACCAAGGACTGTGCAAACGACATAATACCTATGAGAAATGAAATCTCCAAAACAACAATTTGAAGGCAATACAGCAATAAGTGCAAGTCATAATCTTGTGAGAGTCACTCACAAAGTGTCAGACCATCACCTCCATCATGAATAGCAGTGATGACCTGTCATCACCACCCAGTGACTTCATCAGCTACTGACTGTGGGTGTAGATAACTATATAGTAATCCATCCAAAATTTTGGACAAACCACTACATAGAATCTGCATCTGAGTTTCTGTCACATTTCCAGATGCAACAGGATGACTTGGTCATGATGATGGCTAGCACTTAAGAAGAATCAACAACCAACAACAGAACAAAAAGCATGAACTATCTACCAAGAGCAATTCGGCGGAAGCAGTTGGCACGGGAAGGGTGTTCAGGTTCCATCACCCACACATGCTTGTCTATGTCCTCCACATTTGCCCAAAAGTCTTGGAAACGCTCTGCAGCCTATGTTGACCAGTCTTCATATGTTAACAGCTAACCCTTCACAACCATTCATCTGCTTTTGTCCATAGTCTCAATAGAGACTAATGAATATCCATTTTCTGCCGAACCCTTTGCCCCTCCAGGAACACCTAGAACTTTAGCCTTTCAAGGCAAATGCCACAGTTGAAAGTGAAACATATTTGAGAAAGGAAAAGGTGAACCCTACAAGTTGGAATTGTGAGAGAATGGCATTCATAGTTCCATCTGGTCCCCATTGTAACTCCACAGCAATGGGAAGATCCTGCAATAAATACAAGTGTGTAAGGATAGCATCACTTTCCAGGCTGAAGAATGAGCCACAGAGAGCTCCAAACATTTGGATAGGTGACCACCCCAATGGAAAGTAGCACATTGAAGGACTTACAGCAGTAGCCAAGGGCTGTTTTTCAGGGTAGTCTGGTGGCAAGTTTACATGCACAATATGCTCCCGGCCGGCTACATCACTGCACTCAATAAAAAGCAATGTATTGGATTGTGGAAAACATGATCACCAGACAGACATTACAAGGGCCACCATGTTTCAACTACAGATCATTATGTTTAGGTTTCAATGAGTCCTGAAGTTAGATCCACTCCTCAGTTGATCAAACATATATGGCAAACACACTACCAGTTTACTGCCGGGTTGTTCAAGAGACACTATTGACCTGCATTTAATTATGAAATTTGTTGATTGTTCAACACACATGAAGCAATTCCCACTTGTGAAAGAGATTTCTCAAGCATGGTGAAGAAGATGCAAAACAACATAATGTCCACAACTCTTATGGCTTGAATCTAACAAGGTTTAAGTGCTTTTAACTTACAAAAAACGTAAGTGAAGAGCGGTAAGCTGAGGAGATATCCATGCCACATGCTCCCACCCAATTGCTTCTATCTGATCACCAACACCCAAATTCAATCTACCACAGCAAAAAATCCGCAAGAATTCCAGCCTCAAGCATAAAATCATCATCAGACACAGGACATGACACCTAAGTTAACACAAGTCTACCTAAAACAAACAATGAATGATGCTGTCAGGTAACTGTCATCTCCAGAATCATACCAGATATGACCAACAAATGAGGTTCAGTGTGAAAAAGTAGAATACTGATTGTTGATGGAGCAAAACACAAGGGCATAATGTAATGCACAATTACAGGAGCACCAATGCCTAGCACAAAGAGGTTTCTGCAAGGGGAGGGGGGGGAGGTTCCATTCTAAATGACTTTTTCCTCAAAGTGATTCTGATGGTTACAAAGGAAAAAATGCTATAAAAGTGAAGATGTGGGGGTATTGCTTCTGAGAAAACTTGTGCAGGCAGCTACCACTTACTTCTGCAACAATCCGGGCATAGAAGGATGCTGGAGGTAACATGACCTGTGGTTGAGCCTGCACTATGCGATCCTGACACAATGACAAAGTTGAGAGGAAAACCCTTTAGACAAAACGGCTGTGGCAGTCAAGAAGGATGATGTGTTCTTACAAATCCAATCAATGAAGACACAGCAGCAGTATCAATCTGAAATCAGCAGTGCCAGTATCTTGCAGGCAACAATAGCACAAAATGAGCATTGAGTAGGGCTACCAAAATGTCCTTGAACTCCTCAACAAATGTTGCAACATCCAAGCTCTGTTTCATTCGCTGTTTCAAGCACCCAGAGAAACCACCAGCATACATCCCTCCAGCAATCAGCACCAAACCACACATTCTTGAATCCCATCTAAGAAGAGTACTACTACTCCCCTTCTGCAATCTATCTAAACAACCTCCTGCATCTTGCAAAATTCGGGAAAGGAAAAAAAAAACAGACACTACTGTGTTGCTGCTGATGGTAGGAGATGAGAGAAAGATATAGTCCTCATCAAGCAGAGCCATGCATGGGGGGTCCAAAAAAAAACAAAAAAAGGGCTCTGGCAAACTACAACACACACCTCTTGCAATACGTGCTCAAAGCCTTCCAACAGCATACGAAGCTCGAGCTTGCAGTCTAGCTTGGCATTCCGCAGCGACACCTTTCCTGCCTCCTCAGGCGATGGAACGTTGTGCAATCCGAATTCATACTCCTTGCCCTGCTTGCCCTCCAACCAAGCCATCAATTTCACCATTCTCTGCATGTTACGTCTCTTGTCTACCTAGATCGATCGATCGATCGATCGCTCAACACTTTCATCTTCACCCATTTTGCACATTACAAAGGAACCCTTATCGATCGAAAACCCTTGCCTGCACTGGCAAGAAGATTTGGAATGCCGTGAGCTGTGCATTGAGCGGCAGCACCGTCGCCATCCCACAGAGTCAGATCTGGTCCCTATCTCTCGCGGCGTCCGAATGTCTCTCTCTCTCCCTCTCCTTCTCTGAACTGTCTTTGTGTGTCTTGCTCTCTCGCGCTCGCGGTTTTTCCGAATCGCGATCTTGGTTTGAAACCCTAGAGGAAACCCTAAAAGAGCAAAGGTTCTTTGTGACTTCCATTCCTCGACGCTGCTGCTGCTGCTGCTGCTTCTTCTTCTTCTTCTTCTTCTTCTCTCTCTCTCTCTCTCTCTCTCTCTCTCTCATCATCTTGTCCGTGAGGTTGATTTTCTGGAACACCAAGACGATAGATTGCGTGCTCTCCTCTTTCGTGTGTATGTCATCATCCATCAGATCAGAGAAAGTTTCGTGTCCTCCATTGCTTTGAGGAGGATGCGTGTAGTCTACTACTACGTCCCCCCCGGCTGTCTCGTTAGCCTCCTCTCTTTCTTCTTCTGTCTCCATTGTCGTTGTCGTCATCTATCCAGCAGCAGTTGAGGAGGAGGAGGAGGAGGAGGAGGAGGACGTCGTCCGTCACACAACAACAATCGAAGGTACCTACCTACCTAGACGCAATTCTCATGCTCCTTTCTTTCTTCATCATGTGCTTTGCATGTCTCCTCTTGGTGTTGTAAAGAAAATGTGAGGACGTAGCCAGCGGGTTGTTGTTGTGAAGAGCTCCGATCTGTCTCTTTGACGTTTCCGAGATGCTCGACCGCATCTCCAACTGCGAATTCTCTCGGTGAGTATGTGAATTGGGAAGGAGAAACCTTGTTTGTTTGTCTGCTGCGAGGTTTTGTTTTTTCTCTGGTAGTGTTTTTCCCTTCTTATTTTATCCGATCGTTTCTTCACGCAGTTTGTCGTCCGTGTATCTGTTTCCTTCCTACGCCGTTTCATCAGGAACATGTGTGCTTTTGACGATCGGTGACCGCTGTCGTCGTCGTCGTCGTCGTCGGGGGCTGTAGCCTTAGCAAGCCCGTAAGAATGGCGGAGCATGACAAAGAGAGTGGCCGCATGGAAGACTATTGTGGAGGAGCAACGTATTCACCAGCAGTGTATGTGTCGGTTTGTAGCTACTTACCGACCATCGCATCCATCACATAGCAGAGGAGCAGGAGAGGAAGAAGCACCAGCAGCAGCAGCAGAAGAAGAAGTAGTAGATCAAAAGTAGCCAATTGGGTGCTTGTTTCACAGATTTGCATCTTTACATCATCACAAGGGCCGGTGAGCATTTCCCAGGGATCGCAAAGGAGTATCCAAACAAGGAATTGTTCACCCTGGTTCATACCCATCTCACAGATGGGAGCTTCTTGATGGTAGCATCTAATTAGTCAAGAAAGCACCTCTATATAGTCAAGAAAGCTTTCTGAGAGTATTAGGTTCATTCTCAGAGTGTGCAACTGTTCATGCGGCCTTTCTAACTGGGCAAGCAGGCAGGCTGGCTACTGCAAAAGGCAAATTCACCTGTCATTTTGCCTCTTGGCGATTTCAGAGTTGGAAGAGCATGTTACAATCATTTCAAAGATGTCTGGTTTGACTGTGGCTGGACCAGAGGTTGATATGGACGAGTCTGCAAGGGTGAATCTGGATCTAAATCTTGCACCTCCCTTGATTCCTATGGCAGCAGGAACCATCAGAGCAGGAGCAGAGGGAGCAGGTAGTATACCAGGTGGTATACCAGATCTTGGAATTCGGCAAGAGCCAAGAGGAATATGGTCTCCTGGCATGCGAGTTATGGGTGGTGGGTATGTGGGTGCCAGAGTTTTCATCAGAGAGCTGCCATCAGGACGCATTCAGGAGACCCTCTTACCAGCTACCCCAGAAACTCAAAGGCAATTTCGACGTCTGCAGCAAATTGAAAGAGGAATTTCAGCATCTCATGAGCAATCTGGAGCAGGGTCTCACCAACAATTGCAGCTACATTTTGGTTTTGGACCAGCACAGCCTGATCAGCCCATGGCTGAACATGTTGAAATGAGTGGGCAGCAATCTGGTGTTAGAACAGCACAAGCACCTAGGACAGAGTCTCAACAAATGCCAGAGCACCCTCTTCGAAGGCAGCGTCTAATGAGACGATTCCGACCTACAAGAGTAAGCCGGGAATTGGTGGAAAACCATTCAAGGACAGAAGGTAGCTTGAACGTTTCTAATTTACCTGATGCAGTGGTTGCACCTGTGGTGTCTAATTCACTTACAGAGTCTCTGAAATCAGTGGCAGAGACCAGTAGCAGCCACTTTGAGTGCAATATCTGCTTGGAAATGGCTTGTGAGCCTGTGGTCACCCCTTGTGGCCATCTTTTTTGCTGGCCCTGCCTTCACCACTGGCTTCAACTCCGGTCTTCTCACCAGGAGTGTCCTGTCTGCAAGGGGGCAGTTGCATTAAGCTCTCTCACACCTATATATGGTAGAGGCACTGAGTCATCAGCAAAGATACCAAGTGCAGAAGCAGGAGCATCAAGCATTCCCCCTCGGCCCCAAGCACGAAGAGTTGAAAGTCAGAGACAAAGAGCAGATAGAGATGAAGGAGAAAGAGAGAGAACACGACGGTTGAGGGTTAATGAATTGGCTGCTTTCCACAGAAGGTTGGAGGGAATGCCATTGTTTGCAACACAGAGGGACCCAGATGACCTTCTGGATCAAGCAGACCCACGAGTGAGGCTGAGTGAATTGCCAGGTTTGCGAAGAAGGATGGAGGATGTGCCAGTGTTTCTAACACAGAGGGACACAGATGAGCTGATTTTGAATCAAGCAGAACCACAGATGAGGACAACTGAATTGGCGGCTTTGCAAAGAAGGTCGGAGGCAGTGCCAGTGTTTCCAGCACAGAGGGACCTGGATGACCTGCAGACCTTGGATCAAGTAGAACAGCGACCACAGGATCATGCAACCAGTGGTGGGTCATGGATGAGAAATGAGATGCTAAGTTGGGGGAGAGCAGCACGCATACTACGTGAAAGTCTGAGTGACACCTTCCAGACGCCAAGCAGCTTGATTGGAGAATTGAGAGATAGAGTAGGGGCTCCTACTTTTGGTGGGCTCATCTTAGACCCAAGTTCCAGCAGTGAAGAGCAAAGGTGGCAGTTCAGAGAAGCAGTGAGATCTGTAGGCACATTTGAGATTGAGGCGGAGGAGCTCAGGCAGGTAGAGAGACGCATGAGGGACACCACAACACAATTAGCTCATCAACGAAATGATATAATCAACCACCTCGGTCCAAACCGTGTGGAAGCCACTGCTCAATTGCCTAGTGTCAGAGCAAGATATGTTAACACGAATAATGCTGTTCATAATCACCTCTTACCTAACCCTCAACAGCCTGCACAATCACAGACCATTGAGGTTGTGCCTACCTTTGTGAGTGGTGACAGAAGCACAGTCTTGCCACTGGTGAATGAACAGGCAGGGGAATTGAGGCCATCAGTATCAGGCATCCCCACATCGACAACATCTGGAGGTGCTGTTGCTGCAATGCTGGTCCCAAGGCAGGGTGCAACTCGGGAGGTGCTAGTACGGGAGAGGCGCAGACGTCGTCAGGAGAGTGTAACTGTGTTACTTGGAAGTAGACAGGACTCTTCTGAAACTGTTGTGGACAATGGGGCAGCAGCTTCCTCAGAAGCAGGAGGCACTTTGCTGCCTGGCAGGAAAAGGAGGCGATTGGATTAGGGTTTCTGGCAACATGTTCCACCCAGGTCCCACTGATTGCTGAAGGCTCTAGGTGCATGTACTGTGAATTAGAAGCATAGAACTATATTTCATTTGTTCCATGAGAGTAGTGTCCATACTTCACACTCCATGTAACGCATGAGATAGCAGGTTTGCTTTGTTTACAGCTAAGTTTTTTGGTGACTCTATTTGTCTTCTCCATCAAGTCATCACTATTTAATGAGAGATACTATTGTTTTTGTACCCTGTGGTCAAAGTAATACCTCAGGAGTAGTAGTTTTATCATCTGTTAGTACGTGGGTTGCAAGCACGGTGGCATCTGTGAGAGTGGATTCCTCTTGCAGAGTGGCTTCCATCCAACAAAGCAAGTGGTTGGAATCTCAATTTCAGCACATTTGCTGAATTATAATCTGTTCAGTATGTGGCTAATTATGTCTTTTTGTAACCATTATTTTGAGAGATGGCACCATTTTGTCCTTTCTGTTAGGACTCACATTGTTTTTGTGTAAAGTGCCATGTGTTTTGTGTACATTTCTTGGATTAATCTGTCAGTCTTTGGTGGTTTGAATCTTCCATCTTTGTTGCTTATTTTATTTCATCATCACTTCTAGCATTGTAATCATCTGCAGCAATGGAGCTCTTTGTGTTTCACTGGTTTGCTGTGGGTTGTTAATGCAGATATGCCTTCATGATACAATCTCTCAGAGTCATCTGCCTGGAGCAGAGAGAAACAATTATCAAGGTGGCAACAGTAAAAAATTCCAAGCTGCTGTAACAGTAAATTTGTACTGCTGATTTTGGAGTGTGGTTGCAATTCAAATCACATGGATTTATTTTCATGCTAGCAGTTCATGCATCTTGGTTGGTGGGGCTCATGTTGTGTGAAATTGCATCTTGTGAGTGAGGGTGAGAGGATTAAGTAGGATTTTCATCAGCTGTTTAGCTTCTGGTTAATCAGCTACTGTTGAATCTGCTTTTGTACATTTCATATAGCTCATTGATATTACATGATGTGTAACATTGTTATCATTTGTTGTTCACTTTGCAGATAGCTGTGGTGAGGAGAGAAAAAAAGTATTGCAAACAAGCTGGAAGCTGGAAGATTCAGAACTCTTCAGCATTTCGAAAAAACACTCCAGAAGAAGCACACCCAAGAATTGATGGTGAGGTGGATGCTGCTGGTCATTCATTCAATATAAACATGAATTGAATAATGCCAAGTCCATCACTAAGTTAATTCATTCATGCAGGTAACAACTACAAGTGTTAGCTATGATCCTGTGAAAATAAGAATTTCTCGCATGGAGAAAAACAATCAAGAATGATGCACAAAATTCTGGACAAGGACTAGATATACCCAAGCAACGTTCAATTTTGATTATTGATTGTGGAATAAGCATAAGTGTCTAGAATCAAGAGTAAGGAGTTTCCAGACCTGGAGGTTAAAAAATACAGAAACAGAAAAAGAACAGTAGTATTGTTACAACCAGTTATTTGCACTTGTACTTAATTGATTCTGTTAAAGTTAAGAACGTGACTCAGGAGCAAGCTCAACAAAACTTGTTCCACTGGGTTTACAAAACAAAGTTTGAACTGGCCAAAGTGAACCAGCACCCACCAGTGTACCATGAAGGGTGGTAAGTGGTCAGAAAACAGCTTTCTGTTGGATTGCAGTTTCTTAGTTAACCCTGATAGTAAGCTCAGTTGCCATTTTTACTACCTACCTACTAACAAGCCACAAGCAGGTTGTTCAAACAGCCCTTACCTATGTACAAACTACAAACCATCTACTTACATAGTCACCTAATTTCCTACTCACCTCCCTATGTATGGACCTACTTCTTACAGAATGGGGTACCAATCTGAAACCAGATTTTAACTCAGTTAAGGTTTGTTCATCCACAACAGTCATAACAGGCAGACAGTGGATTCTGCACTGGTAGGTGCTGGTTCACACTGAGAGCTGAGAATGGAAAAATCAAAATTGCATTTGTTATGGTATACATTATATGGGATAGAGAGCTCTTACACCTGGAGATTGTGTAAATTGTGATGCAATAAATGGAGAGCAGACCACAGCAGAGAGAGAAAGAGAGAGGTATGACAAGTTCAAGCGTACAATGCGAAGTAAAGGAAGGTCAGAGAATACAATTGCAGGTGCCTGCCAGAAGTAACACATCTCCGAAACACCTGTTGGAGCTGTGATTCTCTACCAAAGAGGGTTGTTAGTCACTTGCAGCCTAGGCCAGCTGCAGGAAAGGTTTTTCGATCTGACAAACAAGCAAGGCTTTCAAAGACAAAGTTTGTGACCTACAAGCAAGACAAATCAGAGCAAGGCCAACGTTTTCAATCCCATATTTCCAAAATAGTCCAAATACACATAGTGACTGATTCTTGACCAGATTATGGTTCAGATTTTTCAGGTATATTAGTATTGCCCAGAAAATCCAAGTTCACGTCTACTGAGCAACAAAAACCAAAACAGGGATGAAGTGTCTTGAGTTCTGCAATTAAAACTCTATTGCGGGGACAGCAAGTGATATTTATGAGATTGCAGAGAAACAGTCCACAATGACACTTTTGAAGGTAACTGTTGTGTCAGTTCCCACAAACAAAAACCGATTGGGCAATAATAGTTTGATCATACCTTAGTGAGTGTGCCACTCACAAAGTATGTGACCATCATCTCCTTCACCATGAATAGCATTGACTAGCTGCCATGGCAGAGACACATCTCAATTGCAACCATAAAAAAGGTTGCAGAGAAGAAAATATCTTCTCAAATTGAAATGCATCAACCTCAACATTTAACTCCCTCTTTGAATATGACAGGCATTTAAATTTAATACAACGTGCACAAGCCCTCTATAAAGAAGATCAAGTGTAAACTTACAAATTTTCAATAGTTAGACAAAGCCTTCCAACCCCTCCACTAGTGCCTGTTTAAGATGTTTGCTGGATGCTGCCACCCGATGCGACATCATGTCAAACTCACTTCCAGACCTGCATTAGCCAGCCAAACAAAGAGGACCTGATGAGCTCAAACTGCAAAACCTTTAGTTTCTCACATTGTTGAAAACATCATCTCAAGTGTTATAATCCTGCTATTGCCTATAAGTTTCTTGCATTGTTAAAGACCACATCTCAAGGGTTCTAATCCTCATACTGCCTGCACTCCTTCTGTGATCAAGCTGCTGGTGATTTATTGGAGCCCTCAAGGTCAGATAATGAGTGGATGGGCCAGTAAAACAGTTGCACTACAACAATCTCTCCCTCCTAGGCTCAGCTGATTGATTGGACCAACCAGACTATAACTCTCTTGAAATCATCACAAGTTTCACAATGATAATGGCAGTAGGCCAAGGAGAAAACTTACGGGTCAAATACATGCCCCCCTGCCTCTTCTAGTATCAAAGCACCTGCTGCAACATCCCTGCTCCATCTAATGTGGTCATCACAGAGCACAAGACACTCTAGATTGTTCATGAAGTCACAACTGTACCCCCACTCCTCCCCAATCATGCAAAACATGCAGATCTAGAATGGCTTGCAGTAGGTGACATGAGAACTCATTAACTCACCAGGGACCTCCAAAGCCAAGCTCATAAAAGAGATCAAGCCTCCCACAAGCCAGTCCACACAGGTCCATTGCACAAGAGCCACACATACGCAGAGAGCGCACCTGCCAATGCCACACATCAGCCCCACTTTCTGTCCTTCAAATAGAAATGTTGGAGGACCTTCAACATCCTCAAGGATTGTTTCATGTCCTCACAGCATAATTCCTGCATTCCAGTATAAGGCAGTAATCAAACACACATCCCACAAACCCATCTCTATCATGTAACAAGAGGCCACCATGTTGTATGGTTCAGAGGATCGCAATGGCACTAGAGACTCACTCAGTAATAGAAGCTTGTTACAAAGTTAGAACAGGCCTACTCCTTGATACAAAAAGCAAATTTTCACTATTGTCCCTGAAAGCAACAAGATATTTCTGCAGTTGTGGTTGCAGCTTGGTTCAAACCACAAGTTTTTTTTCTAAGAAGCCACACCTTGAAAAGGAGGTTGTTGATTCTGTTGCTGGTTGAATCTACTGTTTTTTTATCTCGCAGTGTCCCAATCTGCAGATCAGTAAAACCTGATTACCCAAAATGCCATATGTAGATCTGAATAATGCAGTTCAACACCTGCAGACAAGGAGTCAACACCTAATACAAAATTTCACAAATAATATCAGCTTGGTGTGACAAACACTCAATGATCTCTCTCATATCAAGCCAACAGAAAACAGAAATGAATCAAGCAGGTGGCACCTCTGTAGCAAGAAGGGCATTGCCAATATCCTGCTGCTCTGAAGCTGCACAACCTCAACATAGATCACAATTACTGAGCAAATGGATGGTGATAAACATAGCTTACAGCATTGTGACATCCTCATCAAGACTACTTGCCTTCAAGACTTAATTCCTTAAACTGTGGGAGTCACCAACACCTAGAATTTAGGAATTCACATGATCATCACTGACCATAGATGTGCTGCCCATTCAAAAAGGCTCCCCTTCCTTTCACAGCAGTGAAAAGCTGTACATGCAAAACCACCCACAAACAAGCAACAATGCATAAATTCCAACAATGTTTCAACCACAAATTACTACTATTACTCCAAATTCCGGAAACCTAAGAACATTTTGAGACACCTGATCGTGTTTGACAGAATTTTTTGCAAGTGCACCCCACATACTGCATATCTGAAGTTCATACCTCATCAAGAATGGGATTGAAAACTACTCCAACAGTGGGGACTTTATTAACCACCAGACCGATCGATACACAAACGAAGGGGTACCTATCATACAGCAAAGTGGATCAGTTGTGGTGCCCCTATTCCAGTCTATGGACTAAAAGATCACCAAGTGGATAAGATCATAAGCTCTGTCAAGTGAGGAGCAGCTGGAGGTGGGCACCTGTGGACAAAATTTGTAGTCCCATCCAATGGATCCACAATCCATGTTGGTGCATCTGTCAATTCTGGGGTACCATCTATTGCAGAGGTCTCTTCCCCTATCAACTGTGCAAACATGCCAAAAGTGAACAAAACAACAAAGATACAACAGAATCACTGCAAGCAAGGAACTCAATCACAAACTGCAAATCCCTAACCTGATGAGAAGGAAATGCAGTCTTCAGGTACTCAAAAATCAGACTCTCACAGGCCTTATCCGTCTCTGTAACCAGGTCAACCTACATGATAGGGACACATGTCCAGCCAAAGAGTCAGTCACAACCAAGCCCTCTTATTCCGTATGCACTGCTTGCTGCATATGTCCTACACACCTGTTCTTGGAAGATCTCCTGTCAGTCCATCTCAAAGAAAACGTTCTGATTAGAAACATGACAGAAAAGAATGGGGAGCAACTCACCTTTCCTTTGTGTTCAACTGTCTTTGAGTTGTTAAAATTGCTCAAGATTATCTGAAAAAAGATGAGAAGGAAAAAAAGACAGACGGCTGGATCAAATTCACTGCAGATCAGGACACCTGTAGAAAGGCTGTAAGAAAGGGTTACAGAATTGAGAAGAGAGATGGGGGGCCAAGCAAACAAGCAAGGAAGCCAGCCAACCAGCCAGACCGGAAATTCACTTATACGGCAATGAGCAAGGATCAGTTTTAGTACCTGGCCTGCTGTCTTTGCAGTTTCCACTGCCACATTTAGATAGCTGTCCAATGTTTCTGTCCACACCCATGCTTTCAACAAAGCTGTTAAGAAAGATCTGCTTCCCCTTTACTAACTTCTTCACATCATGATGGAATCCATCCACTTGAATAACAAAGCACACTCTGTTAATAATGAATGCTCAGTGCAAATCCGGTGCCACCACCACCACCACATCTTATCTAAGCAGCTGTGCAATGGATTTGTCCCCCACCCATTATGCTTTCAAGAGTGTTGAGAGATACATCTGTGCTTCCCCCTTTCTTTTCTTCCTAAGGTCTTGAGATCATCATTGAATTGAATTGAATAGAATAGAATTGAATTCACTGGAGCAAGACTCACCAGGATGAGCGCCCATCGTAGCTCGGTTCCAAATCTGAATGATCCTTCCCCCTCCTCCCTCCCTCCGTCCGTCCCTCCCTCGCCTCTCACACTTGAGACACGAAATTCGCTTCGCGGAGGATTGAGAAAAGCTCGCTCGCAGTCGCAGTCTGTCTCGCCTACCTGAGCGCCACAGTGAACCAGCACCAACCTGCGCACCCTGAAGGATGAATGATAAGTGGTCAGGAAACAGTTTTCTGTTGGGTTTCAGTTCCTTAGCTAACCATGGTGGTTACCTCAGTTGCTTTTTTTTTTCTTTTTTTCTTTTTTTCCTACCTACCTATCAACAACTCACAACCAGGTTGTTAGTAGGTAGGTAGGTAGTAAAAACCAATCCCTTACCTTATGTATAAACTATCTACTTACCTAGTAGTTACCTATTTTCTTACCTACCTGCCTATATAGGAGACCTATTTCCTACAGAATTGGTTACCAAGGTGGAACCAAATAGTGTTAACACGGTTGAGATTCATCCATAATTGAGTAATAAAACGCATCCATTGGATGGTGCACTGGTGGGTGCTCGTTCACCTCAGGTCCAGAAATAAAAGGTACCCACCAGCGTTGACCGGTTTGGGGGGGGAGCGGTTGACCCGGTTATCAACCAGGTTCTCGATCCAGTTATTAATCCCATTCCAGCTGGTTATGGTATTTGTTGGGGGGGGGGGGGAAAATGACCTAACTGACTGGTCTTTCAAAATTTCAAAAATCTAATAACCTACCCGGATGTTAATGGTGCATTCACACTTGATGTTAATTCAGTGTTAAATGAAAATCTAGGTGGCATCCTAGGTGGCATCTCGTGTTAAATGGGCAATAGCTTAATGTTTAAGTGAATGTTAAGCTTAAAATAAATAAATGTTTATGATAAATAAATGTAAAGTCCTAAATGACTAATATGGTGACTTGACTAACACTAAAAAATCCCTAACACCAAGTGTGAATTCACCTTTAAATATATCCCAGAATTTTTTAAAAACTTTTGTGAATACAAACACAAGTCACAATTCATAAAAATAGATTCAACCAAATTTCCTTTACAAATTGTAACAATATTTTTTGGGTCCAATATTGAACAACCATAGTCTACACCTTAAGGCAAATAGTTCAAAACAAGATTATGCAAATTATCTATCTACATCTTGTCACAAATCAAAGTGTTGTTGTAATAAAGTTCAATCAAAATGTGCAAAACTTTCTCTTGCTTATTTTGTGACAATATCATTAATCATTTGGATCTTGTCCTTTGCATGGCTTCGTGCAACATTAGTGCTTTTAGTTGCACCATTCATAGTTGCACCAACCTTGTGGACAACAACTTTTTTTATGGAATACACAATGTTGCCAATCTTAATGTTGGCAACAATTACACAACAACTATTATATAGGCCAACAATTAATTCATGACCAACAATATTACCATTTTTTTGCTTACAACCATGATGAGTATGTATACAAATTTGTGTGTGTCTTTTTTTTGTTTGATTAAGTACACTTTGGAAATGTTTATTTTATCTTCTTCCCTATAAATCAAATGCAAATAATGCAATACATACTGTTGAAAGTCAAATTTTGCACTATGAAAGGACATAATGTAATGGAAACAAAAAGGATTGTCACAATGGCAACAAGAGCTCTTGTTGTTATACAGTAATGCACTCACACCTATGATGTTCTTCACAAGATGGTCTACATGGTTCCTATGTGGCAAATAAAACATTGTTTTTATGGCAATTGAAAGAATGGGTCAAATGGTAAAAAAAATTAAAATATCATGGACCATGTGTGAAGCTTGTGTCATGATGTTAACTAAAATTGTGACATTTAAGTTTTCATCATAGTGAAAAAAACTTCACATCATGTGTGTAATTAGTGTTGTGACATAAATTGTGACATTCAAAGTTTCATAACGATGAAATTGAAAAAAATGAAATATTCACTTCAATGGGTGCAAAGTACATTATGTTAGTAATAAAAACAACTTATTATGCACAAGTGGATACACATATGTAGTGATGTTGATAGTTGACAAGATATGGAGAAAACCATTAAATTGATCAAAATATGGTAAAATTAGACATATAACATGGGGAAAAGGTTTGAAAGGACAAGATTTTTTATTATGAAACCATAAATCCAAAAGACATTAACCTAAAACCTTTAAGGAGTTCATTAACCTTAAACCCAAAAACATTAACCTTTTTTTGGTATTACAAAAAAATTTACAAAAATAAACCCCACCCACCTTCCTTTTCACATGGAAAGGGAAAGTAGGATGAGAATTTGATCATTGGCCTTAAACCCTAACCCCAAAACCTTAAATCTAAACCTTAAATCCAATAAAAAATAACCCAAAAAAATCCTTAAAACTTTATATTTAAAATTGAAACCCCATAATCTTTAACCTTAAACCATTAGCCAAAAATCCAACAAACAATAACCCTTTCTTAATATTACAAAAAAAATGGCTAAAGAAATCCCACCCTCCCTTTCACATTTCACATGGAAAGGGAAGGGGAGCTAGAACTTAATCATGTGATTTATAAATTATAATCCCACATTTTGGGAAAAAGATAATCCACCACTTAGAATGTCCTAAAATGTGAGTAGATTAAAAATATTTTAAAGATATGAACATTAAAAGAAATCTTGTTATTTGCAACTTCTATGTTTGTAACTAGATGCAACTATTTGTCGCATGCAACTTGGATTGGTTCTTTGTGCAACTACAACTAAAATTTCAATAAAAATTGGTTACCTATGTAACTATGTTGCAACTACTACCAACTTCATCGACACAAATGGATGGTTTTTACTTCTATTATAAACAAATACATCATTGCATATACCTATAGTTATATTAGTGACTAAAACAGTTGCACCAATGACACCATGAATACCTAGATACAAATGGTGTTAGGGTTTAAATATATATTTGGAAGATTTTTCTAATTTAGAATATATATGCCCAACTTATACAAAATTCATTCCACGGCAAAATGGGTCTAAATTTTCCATATTTGTACAAAAAAATTCAAGCTCTTGTTTTCATATATAGGTTTGAACATGTATCCAAGGCTATGGAAATCGACCCCTTCTATCTTCTTAAAATAATTTGTTTTCAATTTTATTGCACCCCAATAATTCTTACATAAATTTGGTATAAACTTCCAAACCCAATAATCGTAATTATTGTCAATCATGGTGATATGTGGAGTAGTGAACTATTTATTTGCACAATGTGTTATTATTCAATGTAGTGGGATGTACCATGTAAGAAGAAAATCAAAATTAACATACAATGAATTTACATGTGTCACATTTCTATACATGTTTTATTACCATAAAAAGATCATAACTAGGCTAATTAGTTTTTACTCGGTCCTTTCATGTGCCATCAATTTGATGAATTTAAAATCTTTGATATTCATAGAAGAACTTCCCTTCTCCACCATCACAAGAACATAAAGGCGCACATAGACAAATTAATAGAAGGCATAAGATAAGAAGATGTATTCAATGTTGCTTATTAATGGTTTTTTGTACCACATGGCAAAAGAAATAGGCAATTAGGAAAGAAATTAACATCGTTTAAACCAAAAAATAATTGATAATAAAAAATTATTATTGCAATGGGTGTGAAATTCATAAATTTTTATGATGCCCATTACATCGAAAATGGTGCCCCCAAGGTTCATTCTTTTTTGAGGAAATTCAATTAAGTATCAAACTTCAAGGGCAATCAACCAAAATGGAAATTGTAGTTATTATAATTGTTAATGAATTTTTCTACGAAGCTATCAACATAATTTTCAATCCTTTCACCACTAATCATTTGTTTTGTTCCATTACACCTTTGTGTATGATGATACTTAAGAAATGCTTAAACAAAACAACATTAATCAACTTAAGTTTGTACCATTTCATAATATTTTTCACAAGGTGCAAATATGAAAAGTTTGTATTTATCATTCGATTACCATGATGTAAAAAAGTTAACACAATAGAATCGATGTCCAAGCATTACCATCTTCGAAAATGGAAAAATTCTACATCTTTTCATTGGACTACCATATTCATATAAAAATACCAAATGAACTTCATATTTGTTGGCTTCTTTTGTGAGAATTGAATTATGCAAAGTGATACCAAATGTCACCATCAAGAATTAGAAATATATCATCAAGTTAATCCATGCAACATGAAAGGAAAATCAATCGCCATGGTTGATTGAAAGAACAAATGATTTTTTTTTTGACAACTTTCTATTTCTTTTTTTTTTCTAGAAGGCACATAAAAGAAAACACAAGATCTTCACATCTAATCCAAAGGACATATAAGGAAAAATCATTCCCCACAATTGATTTAAACAATAAGTAGAGAACCTTCAATAACTTTTCAATTTATTTTTTATTTGGAAAACACATAAAAGAAAAAAAATGATTTCCATGGCTGGTCTAAGTAACAAATTGGAAAAAATCATTCCCCATGATTGATCTAAACAATAAATAGGGAACCTTTCATTATCTTTTATTTTCCCTTTCTTTTCAAAAAACACATGTTCAATAATTCATACTCATCATGATAAATAACATGATTATTCACACATGCATGAATCGACTATAATTCTAAGCTAACTTTAGAGACGAGTTTCTTTGCCTCTTGATAGGATTTAAGTAATAGACTAATTACAAACAATAATTTGTCTTTTAAAAGTTTACACAAAATCAAATATATGATTTTCAAAACATGTTCATTGTATTAACATTTATCAATATATATAACAAAGTTGGGAGTGAATTTTTTGTGCCATAAAATATTGAAATTTCAAAATTTCATGTTCGGAATTACACAAGACTATTAAATTCAAGAATAATAAGTCAAAATTTTCTTTTTGGAAAATCCAAATTCTTAAGTATTAAAATATAATAAACATTAAATGAAGTAGAGTAATAAAATGAATATCAATCCACCCATGGATTATTTTCAATTTTTTTCTAAAAAAACATTGATATTCTACCAACACCATTTCCTTCGTGAAATTTTGCTTTAGTAAGTTCATTTATAAGATATTCAAAATTGTCATCACCAACATCTTTTTTTTGATTTAAAAACATTGTCATAAAAATCCTTTAAACATTTTTATGTTTATATCCTTTCATTATCCACATGCTTTTCTTTGGCATCCTCTTCAATCATAAGGGTGTTAGCTAGTACATTACTTAAGTCATCGACTAAACGTGCATAAGTTTATTATGTATTTTTTAATGTATATGTAATTTTTTATGATTGCATCATGTTCAAAATTAGATTTAAAAAATTGTAAATCATTGTTCCATGTAATACTTTAAACCTTGAAACACAATACCCATGTTTCGATGGTTAAAAACTTTAAACCAAATTTCTCCAATACCTATTCAACATGGGTGTGGCAAAATACACTTTTAAAAAAACTTGTATTTTTTACTAGTCTTTACGACTAAATTTTCGTCGCAAAAGACATTTTGTAATTAAAATCCCTTTAGTCGCCTAAGACAAGTCATATATGATAAATTAGTTGCAAATGACAAAAGGTATTATATGAAAGAAAAAATCAACAAATACATTTCATCTTTAGATTCCATTGTATATGTATTATCACATGCGACTAAGATGTAACTATTTTGGTCACAATTGAGAGTAAATGATGTGTTGCCACATGTCTTAATATTTTATTATTAAAACATAATAATAATAATTATTTTGTAATAATCTAGGATGTTCGATTCAAAAACTTGGATGCTTTTATATTTTGACACATGGCCCAATGTAAACATGCCACATGTCATTGAAAATTTTTTATTTAATTAAAATATTAATATTAAATTGGTAGGTACTAAAGTAGGTACATGAATAGGTGCCTACAAATCTAAGCTACATATCAACCTACCTACTTAAGTAAAAAAATAGGTAAGTAGGTTTTACCTTCCTAGGTTAAATATCTATTCATATAGATAGATACTTTGGTGCGTAGGTACATAGGTCGACTTAGGTGGGTAGGTCAAATTTAATACATACTTAATTAGGTAGATAAGTAGGTTGTGAAGGTAAGTACTTTAGAAATGTGCATAATTTGTTTTTTTTTTTTCTTTTGGGTTGAACTTTTTTATTAACTCATCTTATGTGCACAAATTTTTTAATGTGAAATTGGATGACAACACCCCCTTGTTTATATAGCGTTCAAAATAAGATTGAAAAACAAATAATATGGGATAAGTTTTGAAATTGCAACTTCCTCACAAATTAAATTGTAATTGCAAAACTTTTTTCATGCTTTACTTTTTTAGTTTTTATATTTCTAAACAATTCAACTACTAAATAATTAGATAACCATTTAATTAACAATGATTAAATTTACACATATTTAAATTATAAATTATACACTACAAATATTCAATATTCATTATCAATTACTTAAATAAGCAATAACTTCTTAATACTTAACAAACCAACTATCTAGTTACTAACAAGTTATTAATACATAATTTATAAATAATTGAATAATTAAAATATTTAAATATATTCTATTAATTTTTAGAATCTAACCGACTTATATATAATATGATTAATGTAAAACTAATTTATTGATTATAATTTACAATTAATTATTTTAAATATTTATGTTAAAAATATAAGTAATGAATTAACAATTACTATTAAAAATTAAAAATTTACACGAATTTTTAAATACATATTATTCAACGAATTACATTATTTATTGTATAATTATATTTATTGTTGTAAAAATTATTATAGCTCAAGTAATTTTTTCCCTTGGTAATTATTCACTATAAATATAATAAAATAATTATATAAACTACATTATAATATTTCCAAATTTTCAAATCAAGTTTGAAGTTATTACAGAATGTGAATATTATTTTCAATTAAAAAAATTATGCACATATTAATTAATTTTTATCTAAAGTAATTACAATGATTTTAAGTAATGTCACATTAATTTCATTAATTAATTTCTTCTAATATAAGAATATAAATTATATAATATACAAATATATGTTATAACAATAATTATTCAAGTTCAAATTAAATGATTAATTAAAATTTAACTACAAAATTTTTAGAGTTGATATGCTCCAAAAATCAAATAAATCTAATCCAAAATACAAAACTAATGCACATGTATGGAAAGCGAGGTTTATGGTCATTTCTTAACAAAACGTGTATGGTTTTTCCAATCAGCCCCATATAGGTTAATGTAGTGACAAGTAGCATCTACACGGTCGTCATAAATGCCCTTCTTGGGCAAATATCCACCACCATTGGCGTTCATCAACATCAAGCTTGGAATAATACGATCTCTACCTTTACTAAACAAAAACCACTATGCATGCTCTAAAAAATCATGAATCAGTGATCGATCTTAAGGTGAATCAAACTCTTAACCATCGTATACAAATTCCAATGATTCCCTATGCATCGACTATCGTGCTGAAGCTTTAGCTACAACTTTAAACCAATCACATGCTTGTTGTAGTTGACGCCCCATGAATTTGCCACTCCACCCAATAGCTTGGCGAGCAAAAGTGTAAGCACTTCGGACTCGAACAGATGGTGCACGCTCATCTTTTTCATGAACTTCTGCCGCAAATGCCGAGATGTAGAAACGACACTAATATAAAAACCTGTGCAAGGCACTCAACTTTTTGATCATTTCGCCTTTGCACAACCATGGCATTTCCCAAGATGCGAACATTCATTTTGGCATGGTCTTGATGTCGAGGAGCTCCTACAGCAGTTGAAGGTTTCCTAGGTTTGGACTTTTCTGCCACCAAGCCATGCACCTCCTTCAAATGCTTGGTCAATAGTCATTTCGCACAATTTGCGACAGTGTAATTGCCAACTTTGCAATTCCATTTGTCCATTCCTTATCCTTCCGAACCAATTTAGGTGAACAAAAAAGTGCAAGTGGTTGAGAAGCTTGCTCAGTTTCCAGTTCCAGACCTAAACCCAAAAAATGAAAGTTCAAAAAACAGAACGCAGGTATTGTAAAACATCAAATCACATACTACTCCTATAAACATGAATTGTTCTAAGGTATTGTAGTAAAAAAAAATTTGACAAAAAAATTCCCGCACCTTCCAACAAATGATGGAAGGTGCGGATATAATTAAATTTCAAGAAACTTGTACAATTTTATTAATCTGTAATTAATTTAATGTCCTATCTTCTAGTATCCACAAATTCTAAAACAATCTATACCAATGTTATCCTTGTGTTTCAATTGTGATAGAGCACAATTTTGCTCACCAATTTCCTGATCTGATGCAACAACACTTCGGTCACCAGTTGCTTCATCTGATGCAGCAACACTTCACTCATCAGTTATTTCATTTGATGTAGCAACATTATGCTGAGCAGTTACTACATCTGATGTAACAACATTTTGTTGTAGAATTCCCGCATCTTATATAGTAACATTTTGTTGCATAATTCCCGCATCTGATGCAACAACATTTTTTTGAGCACTTGCGGCATTTGATGCAACAACACTTTGTTGAGCAATTCCCCCATCTGATGGAGGAATATTTTACTAATATAATACTAAAAGGCCCACTCAACGCGCTCTCTAAGCTTACAATCCGGAGTAAATCCAACTCACTACAAAGTCGACGTCCATCAATCACCATCTTTGTATGGATAGTAACATCAACCCTGATGCCTGAAATGCGACTACTCAACATATCATCTGTGAATCTTCCTAACACTCCATCAAATCTTGCAACTTGCTCAATCTAGTACACATCGTGCACATAGTAGCCGACATGTCATCTAACATATGCTTTTGTATCACAGAAAGAATCTCATGACATAATACTTGATAAACCTTGACCTTAACTATATGTGGGTCTATAATTGGTCTAAAGTCCAAAGACCATAACCTTCCACATTGCACATCTTGTGCACATTACCGTCCTTGAACTTGTGTGCGTTGCGTTGCACTTCACTAAACTTGTAAAACTATAATCCACCTATGAAAAATTACACCCCATAATTAAACATATTCTTCTTCACTGGAATAGAAAAACCCATCTTTGCACGATATCGTTGTGTGAAACAATCAATTACGGGTTCTTCATCCGGAACCTCCCTCTTCATCCGAAATCTCCCACTTCATCCCAAAGAATGAAACTTGCTAATGAATGAAAATAAATGTAAAATTAATCCAATCAATAGGATGAAATTTCTAATAGTTGCATCATAGTTCTGAAAATGGGTTAAATTTAATCTTGTAGGTTAAATTTGGTCTTGTAGTTGCAAATATTCCCAAATTTAGTCGTAAACAATTACAAGTTACATGTAGTTGTAAATGGAATAGTTACATTTTGGTTGATTTTTTATTAATGATATTAGGCTTAAGGTTTTAAGCATGAAACATAAGTATTGCACAAAAGATATGGTATTAAATTTTATAAATATATGAAAATTGTTTGTATTGCTATGTTGGTAATATAAAAAAACATAAGTATTGTAAAGGATATTATTAAAATACTATTGTTTCGTATGAAATTAGTGATGGGGTTGGTATGGTTTCATGTTGAACATTTGTAGATTTTTCCATGGTCACAAATTTTATTAGTTCAAATAATAAAACCTATGCTAAGAGTTTGCCTCCCCCTTCCACAATTTTTTCACCATCAACAATGAAAATTTACTTCATAATGTCACCCATTCAATTTGCAATAACAAATTTTGAAAACATTAAATTATTTGTAGCATTAAAATACATAATGACATTCTAGAAATTTGACAATGGGTTTCAGATTTAAGGTTGCATTTAAAAAATAAAATAAAATAAAATAAAATAAATATATAAATTAAAAAATTTCTGAAAAAATAAAATATTAAAATATTTGAAAGAATAAATAATTATCATAAAACTGAAAAAAATCATTAAAAATCATTAACATCATTGTGATTATAATAAAATAATTTTAAAAATATGTATGAAAAAAGGAAAGATGAAAAAATCATTACACTTCATTTTTCCTATTGTGAACGAAAAAGAAATCATAATGAGGTTCGTCATGCCCCAATATCTTGTTACTACAAATATGATGGGGGGCGGAGCATCGCACCCACATTTCATTATACATGTTATAAACCAAAAAAACCTCGTTTTCTTTTTATTACAAATGAAAAAAACAGTAAGCATGATGCCCTTTGCATATTTTTTTCCACTACAAAAAAACACCTCACCTCTTGGGTGTACTCATGATAACATGTAACACAACATATATAACTAATGTTTGATGTTTCATGGTATTGAAAATGTAATTTAATTTCATGTTAAAATTATAAGATTTATTTATATGATGACATTCATAATATATCATGGGAACTTGTGAATAAATGGAAAAAATAATAATAAAACATTGTAATGTTTTTAAATAATAAAAATACATGTTTAATAATTTTAATTTTTTAAAAATGACTTATTTTGACAAATTTTCAATGCAAGATTCATCAAAATATATTTAAAAAATTATCATGATTTTTTAAAAAACTTTTTGTGGAATATTTTGAAAACAAAATAGTCCAAAAAATAAACCTAAAAGGGCCGGTGTGGTTCATGTTATTATGTTCACACCCTCCTATTATAAGAAACTTAAAGATAAAACAAAGTTTGTGGTCATCTTGCCCCTTTACTTTTTTGTTGAGTTTTAACATGAACTTATTAAAACATATGATGAAAGGATAATTTTTTGTCTAAATAAAAAAAAAGGATTAAAATAAGATCACAAACGCTAAAATTAAAAAAAAGTGAAGAGTGCAAAATCAAAACACACACAAATCTTTATTACAATGAAATACTAATTTTGAACACAAAAATAATAAAACAAGGCTATAAAACAAGATTATACTATAAATTATTGTTGAACATATTAATTATAATGGGGGGTCCTACTTTTATTCATATCCCTTTAAAGATGTAGTTGAAAAAAATTCCCATAAATTTTTTTTAATGTGCCTATCAACCAAGGAGGCTTTTTGAAAGTTTCTTAATTAAAAGTGAATTATGAGTTAATTAAAATTTAACAAAAAATGAAATAAAAGTTAACTATGAATCAATTCAGAGTGAACTAAAAATGAATTACACATAACTATGAATTAATTAGAATAAAACTTAAAATTAATTAAAAATGGACCAGAAGTTAATTAATAATGATATTAATGATAAAGAACATATCAATGGTTTAACACTCTCCATTTTAAACAATAAATAAATAAAATAATAATAATAATGTTGGTGGATATCATAATTTTCACTAAATTCATAACCCTATACATATTAATGGACTCACACATTTAATAAAATATTAAATAATGAACCCACACACATCTCAATGGTGTTCTTGTGCAACAAAAATTATTACATGAAAAATCCAACAATTTTATTATGATGAATTGGGGTAACTTCATAATTTGAGGGTCAATTTACCCTAAGCATTTTTGTTTATGATAAATGTTACATCAAATAACATTCAACCTTCATGTTCAAGTAAAATCATCTTAAATTATCACGAAGTTTAAATTCTTAAAATAATTGAAATACTGTTATGATTTGGTAATTCATGTCCCAATAAACATGTTCAACATAATAAAAATTTGAATTAAGATTTTCATAACTCACATTTTCACATTAATGGGTTCTTTAAAATGTAATTTTTCCCATTATCATCAAATTAATAAATGTTTGAACAAATATTATTTCCTACATACATTAAATTCAAAAATTAAATTATTAAATAATATTCTATTGTTGTAAATGTTGTATCAACTATTGTAAATCTAAAAAAATATTAAAATTTAATTTCGGTTCCAAAAAATTAGGTCATATAAGAAAATATTTAAAATAATTTTTTGTTTTTCAATTTTTTTTGTAGTGATTAACCAAGTTGGACTTTTAGTTTTTTTTGTAAATCACCACAATTGAAAATAAGTAGCCAATTTCTATAAAACATTAAATCATTTTCATATTCAACATGTTAGTGATGTTATTAAAAAATATCAATTCATTAGATTTGTCAAATAAATAAATCAACATGTAAAGAAATTTGATTAAAAATGAAAAAATTGAATGATGAACCAAAGATTATTATACATGCTATCATGTATAATAATCTTTGTTGCAACTCAACCTTTACACATTTTTAAATAAGAGATTTTTAACATAAATGTGCATCATACAAAATATATTAAGGCTTTTATATAAAAAATAATTGAAAGCTAATCTTGAAAATAAAAAATGATGAAATTAACATAGATAGAAAAATTTGTATTCAACATCAATGGTACAATTATACATTTTGCATTTTGTCATTCTTTTAAACAAAAAAGTTAATCAAGTAAAACATTAGGCGATGAAAGACATAATAATAAAAACTTATGAGATACTTTTGATATGTAATAGAATACCTTTGTACATCTTATTATAACAAACATGGAACAATGTCAATTTATGGTGTAACAATGCTTATATCAAAAACAATTTTTATAACAATTTCAAGTACAAAATTTATTACTACAGTTTTCAACAAAAACATGAAAGAAGCTTTGTATATAATTGTAATTTATAAACCACCACAAATGTAAAAAAAAAAAATCATTTGTATTTCAAAGACTATATCAAAAGAATTATCAACAAACATGCCAATGATAATAATTGAAAATTTCAACATGAACATGTTAGGAATTACATTTTAATCAACAACATTAAAAAAAAGAAGGATATATACAATTTCATGATTCATTTCTTTAAAAGTACAATCATTAATAACATATAAATAAATCATATATGGATTATTGCACTAACACAATAATGTCATTCTAGATCAATAAAAGCATATTGGACAAATTATAAGCCTAGATACCTTGCATTCAAATTACCAAATTCCTTTCCTCAATTTATTTTATTGTTTAGTTTACATCCATTTCAAAACATAATCAAAATTCCATAACCTTAAACACCTACATTTATGGTGTAATAATGCTTCTATCAAAAAAAATAATAATAACAATTTCAAGTGCAAAATTTATTACTACATTTTTCAACAAAAACACAAGAGAAGCTTTGTATATAATTGTAATTTATAAACCACCACAAATGTAAAAAAAAAAAAACTTCTATTTCAAAGACTATATGAAAATAATTGTCAACAAACTGTCCAATGATAATAATTGAAAATTTTAACCTAAAGATGGTTAACAATTACATTTAATCAACAACATTTAAAAAAATATGAATATATACACTTTCAAGATTCATTTCTTTAAGTGTACAATCATTAATAACATATAAATAGATCAAATATGGGTTATTGGACCAACACAATATTGTCATTCTAGATCAATAAAAGCTTATTGGACAAATTGTAAGCCTATATACCTTGCATTCAAATTACCAAATTCCTTTCCTCAATTTATTTTATTGTTTAATTTACATCCATTTCAAAACACAATCAAAATTTGATAACCCTTAAACACCTACATTTCAAATTATTCAATCCCTAAACGGGCAATGGCTCATATGTCTTTGATGCCTAGTTCAAAACACTTTCAACGTAACGCTTGTACACTAGATCAATCAAGGGTAGATGGATAAGTCAATTACAAGGATATATTTGTATGTAAATATGAGTACAAATATGTATCCCATTTGTTCATTAATTTCTCAAAACCATTATGTATGCTAAGGTAAAGTTGGTAAGGGAAAGGTGAATGGGGCACATAATTTAAGAGGACATACTTACCCACAAGTAGGCATACCGACATATATTTGCACCATTTCTCTTAATGATCCTATACCTTAAAACTATTTTTTAAAAAAAACTTTTCTTGATATGTTTCTAGTATCATATGCTCGGCAGAGTTTTTTTTCAATTTATTGATATTAAAATTAGTCAGACTTACACTAGAAAGACAAAAAAAAGTTCAAAACTTTCACAACTTTTTAGTCCCAAAAAAGAATTGGTGCTCATGGACTAAATTATGTTTTCCTACTTGACACTATGCCATACCCTAATTGTGTAAGCCCACCAAATGAAGTTTCCAAAATAAATGTTTTGATCTTAACCATGACATCAAGAAAAAATTCTGACATTTTTTTTGCTTATGTGTGCAGACAACAAAGGAATTTTCGCACACAATAAAAAAGTTTCCCAAAGCAAATTTCCATTCAAAATGGATCCAACAAGAATGTCAAATGTAGAAACACATGTCTAATTGGGCAAGCAGAATGGGTATTATCACATTTGCCTGCAATCAGTGTAGGTTAAGGATCCATGGTGGTGGCATTCCCAAAATCAGGGCCCTAGATGAGGCAGTAGCCAAGTGTAGCCCTACAATTTGGGTATGTCCTCCACCCATGAACCTTACCCATCATAAAGCACAGGTGGCACCCGAAGTCCACATGTAAAAAGCCTCTGACCTGTAAATCCTTAGGTCCTACTATCCAAAGTCCTACCAAAAAGTTTGAAGTTCAAACATAAAAGTTGAAGTTGTTTTGGCATTCTCATGTGCAAAAACCATAGCAAAACCCTAAACCACCAATGAATACAAACATGAAGCACACCGATATGGTGTTTCAAAGAATTAGAAAGGCATGGGAAGTTTGGGGAGAGAAATCATTCACCGGATGTTTAGGAAATGAAAAAAGCTTCAAGCAAGTCGCCTTCTTCTCTTCCTTCCCTTTGGAAAAAGGGCTGTACCTCCTACCCCTCAACATTTTTGTCCTGAAAACGTAGTCAAACAAATGAATGAAAGAAACACAAATCAAACCCTTTACTTAAAAGTTCATGATTGCAGTCAGTAAGCATATTGCACATAATTGATGATGGCTACATAGTACCAATGGGTGTCGAGGATGAATCAGACAACATATCTAACTCAAGTGTTTGAGGACTCCCGAACACTTGGCAAATACAACTTCAATGACTGCTTTCAAATGTGTTTTACAAATCAAAACAGCTGCTTTTATGAATGTGGAGTGATACCAACTTCTTAAAAGTTGTATATAAGTCTCAAGGCCACATGTGGAACAAATCAAGTTTAACCTTGGCAGATCAGGGAGCCTTGTGTTAACTTGTTCAAGGATTTGTACTTTGCTCATGTGCTCTCGCTCTTGGGTTTAACCCTGAAGAAGGTGGAAGCAAATGGCCCAGTGCTACTGCCCCTAGAGCTCCCCCATAGATTTGTTCACAGAGCATTATGTAGCCAAGATGCTGTCCATGTACTCTTATCTGCAATGTCCTCACTTCACCAAATGATCAGTTCTGGGACAAAAAAGACCTAAATGCAAGATAATGCTTTAAGCCCTTGAAGTGAAAAGGAGAAGATATGACTGATCCTTACAGGCAACTGAGTCTTGGCATAATCCTTCATTGTTGGCTAGCCTGTCATTCTTCAGTTTTTGGGGAATTGCTACATGGTAATTGCAAGTGAGTGAGAGCAAACAGCACCTGATGATGAGTACATCCCAGTCTCCAGTTGTCATTCCACATCACCAAAACCCCCCTTCACCTACGGCCTCCAGCACACAAGAGGACCTTCGTTCAACAAATAGGTGTTCCAACTGAATCAGAAACTGTGGGTCTCTGAACTCTGTGACAGATGCTGACGAGAGGAGTCCAGGTGATTTGTGCAGCATCCCAGGTGCTCCTCATCCTCAATGTAATGAACAGTTTCTTCCAATTTGTGGAGTAGTTCTTGACAGGCTGCTCTGGCATAACAAATGCCAGGAAACCCATAGTGACAGAACAGTGCTGCATTCACCAGCACCACTCTAAATGGCCCTGGGATGAGATGCACCACCTGTCTTGCACAATACCCACAGCACAAGCAAATCAGAGAGAGTAAAATCCTCCAAGAGGCATTTCACCTGGCATTCCATGAAGAGTTTCCAAGGGATGAAACCCATTACAACAAACTGCTCTTGAAAACAACATGTGGCTGCATTGAAACAAGATTGTCCTACACCCTTACCACCACCATGTCAGCTGGTTGGTTGATGAACATACAGTGGTTCTTCCCCCATCCAGTGCAAAGTTTTCAGAATTTGCCACATCCATCAGTGGCTGTCCAGAAAGCTGGCTATCAACTCAGAATGCTGCATCTATCAGCTGCTGTCCAGAAAGCTGGCAATCAACTCAGAATGCCACATCCATCAGTTGCTATCCAGAAAGTTGGTGATCAACTCATCCATCAGTTGCCATCCAGAAAGCTGGCAATCAACTTTGTCAACATTCCCAAAGAAAACTTTCAGACTCAAATAAGAAATGTCAGTTCAATACTCCAAAGTAGGTCAGTACATATCATCCCATTTAGAGCTCTCCAAAGGAAGATCCCAGATGTTGCATACATACATATCCATGTGCAAACAGATTTGCATCTCTACCAAAAATCCTCCGAGGAAATTCAATCACCACAGCCATGAGATCACAGAAGAGAGAAAAACTCCAGAAACAAAACAAACATCTTCAAGGTAACAAACAAACAAACAAACCCTTTTCTTTCCCATCAATACCAGCTAAACCCAAAAAAAAACTGATTCTCGAAGCTTAAGAAAGGCCATCGCTCATTTGATTCAGAATCGCAGAGAAGTACATTAACGGAAACTTCACCAATTGTGCGCTCAGAAGCAGCAGCTCACCTGTCATCCCTGTCGCATTACCGTACTCATTCCTAGAGAGGCGTGCGGAGCACGTCTTTGTGTGAAATACTTTTTTGTGTCATTTCTTCGTCACCGCTTGCCGCAACGAGCATCCTTGGGTTGTTTCTTCAGCACCGCTGCTGCGCAATCACGCTGACTATATGCTTGCTGTATCTAACGCCTGCAGAGGCAGCTGAACTCTCTCTCCCTCTCTCTCTCGCTCGCTCGCGTGCGCGCTGAAACCCTAAATGTGCATTATTAGGGCAGACTAGGGTTTCAAGGGGTAAAGAGCGAGGGGAGAGGGAGACAGTCGTTTTGTGCGATCCATCTCGCGATCGATCTCCTTCTTCTTGTTCTTACCTTCGATTTCTTTTCCCGACATTGCCGTTGCTGCTGAACACATTTGCAGAAACGGATCGATTGATCGGAGATCGGAGATTCGGTAGTCCGGCGGTAAGTATCATGTGTCCTTTTCGGATTCGGTGCTTTGTTTAGAGATTTGATTCGCCTTCTGTCTCTCTGTCTCGCTGTCTCTGTCTCTGTGTGTTTGTGTTTTGATCTGTTGTTATTGTTTCTTTATCTATGTGATCTGCTTCCGAGAGTGTTGTTTTTTCCGTATGGGTTTTTCAGACTGGAGAGATCGAGAACGAGAAACTTCTTTGCTGACAGAAGAGATTGTTTGTTGTGTGTGTTTGCTTTGGGGATCTGATCTGTACAGGGAAGGTTTCTTTCTACGCCGAACACAGGCTGAACTACTTCTTCTTCTTCTCGATGTGTTGAAGCGGGTTTGAAGCTTTGTGGTGGGGGGGAAAAACAAAGCACACTGTCTCCGTGTGTGTTTTGTTGCATGTGTTGCAGTTCGCTTTGTGTTCTGGTTCTGTTCTGATCGAAGAGGTTTGCGCGCCATTACGCTTGTCGCCATGGCGGCTGCTAGCGCCCCCATCACCATGAAGGAGGCTCTCACGCTAACGAGCCTGGGCATCAACCAACAGTTTATCACCTTCACGCATGTTACAATGGAGTCTGACAAGTTCATCTGTGTGCGGGAGACATCGCCGCAGAACAGTGTGGTCATCGTGGACATGTCCATGCCTTCACAACCGCTACGGCGTCCTATCACGGCGGACTCTGCCTTGATGAACCCCAGCAGCAAGATCCTGGCCCTCAAGGCTCAGATCCCTGGCACCACTCAAGACCATCTCCAGATCTTCAACATCGAGCTCAAAGCCAAGATGAAGTCTTACCAGATGCCTGAGCAGGTGGTATTCTGGAAATGGATCACAGGGAAGTTGCTGGGACTTGTCACACAAACAGCGGTGTATCACTGGTCCATCGAAGGCGAGTCAGAGCCAGTGAAGATGTTTGACAGGACAGCGAATCTGAATGCCAACCAGATCATAAACTATCGTTGTGATCCATCAGAGAAGTGGCTTGTGCTTATTGGCATTGCACCTGGAGCACCAGAGCGACCACAGCTTGTCAAAGGAAACATGCAGCTGTTTTCAGTTGATCAGCAGCGGAGTCAGGCACTAGAATCTCATGCTGCATCATTTGCCTCTTTCCAGGTCGCAGGGAGTGAGACTCCATCACTCTTGATTGCGTTTGCGACGAAATCGATCAGTGCTGGTCAGCTTACATCAAAGCTGCATGTCATTGAGCTGGGTGCTCAGGCAGGGAAACCAGGATTCTCCAAGAAACAGGCAGATCTCTTCTTTCCTCCAGATTTTGCAGATGACTTCCCTGTCGCAATGCAGATTTCTGACAAGTACAAGCTCATTTATGTGATCACCAAGCTTGGTCTCCTGTTTGTGTATGACTTGGAGACTGCCACAGCTGTCTATCGGAACCGCATCAGCCCTGATCCCATCTTCTTGACAACGGATGCTCCTTCTGTGGGTGGATTCTATGCCATGAATCGACGAGGACAAGTGCTTCTTGCCACAGTGAATGAGGCAACCATTGTTCCATTCGTCAGCAATCAGGTATCAAATAATCTCAAAAGAGTTTTTGCTTAGATGGAACATAGTTGCACTATAATGCATTTTGCTAGTCAGCTGTTTGTGGTGTATCTGTTGCTGAACATGAGGATCTCCAATGAGCTCCTTTTCACGAGCTGGATTCACTGACAGTTTGTGTATCCTTCCAGATGATGGTCTCCTCCCTGTTCTGTGCTAAGTCATAATTTTTGTTGGTTTTTGTCAGCTCAACAACTTAGAGCTTGCAGTTAGCCTTGCAAAGCGTGGTAATCTTCCAGGAGCTGAGAACCTGGTATGCAACTTCAACCCTAGCATATCTCTGAATCTTCAAATCATAATGTTTGGATCTAAACACAGGGTATTTCCAGTGTTTTGTTCCCTGGAGAACCTAAGAGATAGTGTCAAATCTGATTCCATTTCCTTCTTGTCCTGCCATTTGCTTTATCAGACACTTTAATTGATATGGCTGTATGGGTTCTGGTTCATTCAGGTAGTACAACGGTTCCAAGAGTTGTTTGCCCAGATGAAGTACAAGGAAGCTGCAGATCTTGCAGCAGATTCACCCCAGGGTATTCTGCGGACACCAGACACAGTTGCCAAATTCCAGAGTGTTCCTGTGCAGCCAGGACAGACCTCACCTCTGCTGCAATATTTTGGGACTCTGTTGACAAAGGGGAAGTTAAATGCTTTTGAGTCTTTGGAGCTTTCCCGCTTGGTTGTGAACCAGAACAAGAAGAACCTGCTGGAGAACTGGTTAGCAGAAGACAAGCTGGAATGCAGTGAGGAGCTGGGAGACCTTGTGAAGACTGTGGACAATGACATGGCTCTGAAGATCTACATCAAGGCCAGGGCTACACCAAAAGTAGTCGCAGCATTTGCTGAGCGCAGGGAGTTTGATAAAATCCTCATCTATTCCAAGCAGGTTGGCTACACTCCAGATTATCTGTTTCTGTTGCAGTCAATCCTACGATCAGATCCCCAGGGTGCAGTGAACTTTGCCCTCATGATGTCACAATTGGAAGGTGGTTGTCCAGTGGACTACAACACCATCACAGATTTGTTTCTCCAGCGTAACATGATAAGAGAGGCAACTGCTTTTCTGTTGGATGTGTTGAAGCCTAATCTGCCTGAACACAGCTTGCTTCAGACAAAGGTCTTGGAAATAAACCTTGTCACTTTCCCCAATGTTGCTGATGCAATACTGGCAAATGGAATGTTCAGTCACTATGACCGTCCTCGAGTTGCACAGCTTTGTGAAAAAGCTGGTCTTTACATGCGGGCTCTTCAGCACTACACAGAGCTGAATGACATTAAGCGTGTTGTTATCAACACTCACGCCATTGAGCCTCAGGCTTTGGTGGAATTTTTTGGAACTCTGTCTAGAGAATGGGCATTGGATTGCATGAAGGAGCTTCTGGTGGTGAACATGCGAGGAAATCTGCAGATCATTGTTCAGGTGGCTAAGGAATACGCAGAGCAGCTGGGTGTGGATTCATGTGTGAAACTGTTTGAACAGTTCAAGTCTTATGAGGGGCTCTATTTCTTCCTTGGGGCATACCTGAGCTCCAGTGAGGACCCTGAAATCCACTATAAGTACATTGAGGCTGCAGCAAGGACTGGCCAAATCAAAGAAGTGGAGCGGGTCACCAGAGAGTCCAACTTCTACCCTCCAGAGAGAACCAAGAACTTCTTGATGGAGTCAAAGCTACCAGATGCACGGCCACTTATCAATGTCTGTGATCGCCATGGATTTGTGCCTGATCTCACCCATTATCTCTACTCCAACAACATGCTCCGATACATTGAGGGTTATGTTCAGAAGGTTAATCCACAGAATGCTCCTTTGGTTGTAGGTCAACTGATAGATGATGATTGCCCAGAAGACTTCATCAAGGGTCTCATCTTGTCAGTCAGGTCTCTGCTGCCAGTGGAGCCTCTTGTTGATGAATGTGAGAAGCGCAACCGACTGAGATTGCTGACTCAATTTTTGGAGCATCTGGTGAGTGAAGGGAGTCAAGATGTGCATGTGCACAATGCTCTTGGAAAAATTATTGTTGATACCAACAACAATCCAGAGCACTTCCTCACCACCAATCCTTACTACGACTCCCGGGTTGTGGGTAAGTACTGTGAGAAGCGTGATCCTACTCTTGCAGTTGTTGCATATCGGCGTGGCCTATGTGATGATGAACTTGTCAATGTCACAAACAAAAATTCGCTGTTCAAGCTGCAAGCAAGATATGTGGTGGAGAGAATGGAGCCAGAGCTGTGGGCGAAGGTGCTTGACCCTGAGAATCCTTGCAGGCGGCAGCTCATTGACCAAGTTGTGTCCACAGCACTGCCGGAGAGCAAGAACCCAGAGCAGGTTTCAGCAACAGTCAAGGCCTTCATGACAGCAGATTTACCCCATGAGCTCATTGAGCTGCTTGAAAAGATTGTCCTTCAAAACTCTGCTTTCAGTGGCAATCCCAACCTGCAAAACTTGCTCATTCTCACTGCTATCAAAGCAGATAAGTCTCGAGTCATGGACTACATCAACAGGTTGGACAACTTTGATGGCCCAGCAGTAGGAGAAATTGCTGTTGGTGCAGAGTTGTATGAGGAAGCATTTGCCATCTTCAAGAAGTTCAACCTTAATGTGCAAGCAGTGAATGTGCTTCTGGATAACATCCACAGCATTGATCGGGCTGTTGAGTTTGCAGCCCGAGTGGAAGAGGATGAGGTGTGGAGTCAGGTTGGTAAGGCGCAGTTGAGGGAAGGGCTTGTCAGTGATGCAATTGAGTCATTTATCAAGGCTAATGATGCTACTCAATTCAACGAGGTCATCAATGAAGCTTCTAATGTCAGGGCATATGAGGATCTTGTCAAGTACTTGCTCATGGTACGCAAGAAGGTGAAGGAGCCCAGGGTGGACTCTGAATTGATATATGCATATGCTAAGATTGATCGGCTCGGGGACATTGAGGAATTCATTCTTCAGCCAAATGTGGCCAACTTGCAGTCTGTTGGTGACCGCCTGTTTGATGATGCACTGTATGAAGCTGCCAAGCTGATATTTACACATATTTCGAACTGGGGCCGGCTTGCAAGCACCCTTGTTAAGCTTCAGCAGTTCCAAGCAGCTGTTGATGCTGCCCGGAAGGCAAACAGTGCTCGGACATGGAAGGAAGTCTGCTTTGCTTGTGTTGATGCTGAAGAATTTCGGCTCGCACAAATCTGTGGTCTCAATGTCATTGTCCAGGTTGATGACTTGGAAGAGGTCAGTAGCTACTACCAGAACAAGGGCCGCTTTGATGAGCTCATTACGCTCATGGAAAGCGGGCTTGGGTTGGAGCGTGCTCATATGGGTATCTTCACAGAGCTTGGAACTCTGTATGCCAGGTACCGTCCCGAGAAGCTGATGGAGCATCTCAAGCTTTTTGTCACCCGCATCAACATTCCAAAGCTTATCCGTGTCTGTGACGAGCAACAGCATTGGCAGGAGCTTACATATCTGTATATTCAGTATGATGAGTACGACAATGCAGCTGCAACCATGATGAGCCATTCCCCAGAGGCTTGGGACCACATGCAGTTCAAGGATGTTGCTGTCAAGGTCGCAAATGTGGAGCTTTACTACAAAGCTGCATACTTCTATCTTGAAGAGCACCCTGGGCTCATCAATGACCTTCTCAATGTCTTAGCTGCCCGAGTTGACCACACCCGTGTGGTAGATATGATGCGTAAGGCTGGACATCTGCCCCTGGTGAAGCCATACATGGTGGCAGTGCAGAGTTCAAACAACAGTGCTGTGAATGAAGCTCTCAATGAGCTTTACCTTGAGGAGGAAGATTATGAGCGCCTCAGGGAATCCATTGATCTGTATGATAACTTTGATCAAATATCCATGGCACAGAGGACCGAGAAACATGAGCTTCTGGAAATCAGACGAATTGCAGCCTACATCTACAAGAAGGCTGGAAGATGGCGCCAATCGGTCACTCTTTCGAAGAAGGATAATCTGTACAAGGATGCTATGGAGACTGCATCACAATCAGGAGACCGGGAGCTGGCAGAAGAGTTGCTCACTTTCTTTGTTGAGCAGGGCAAGAAAGAATGCTTCGCTGCATGCTTGTACACCTGTTATGATCTCATTCGTGCTGATGTGGCAATGGAGCTGGCCTGGATACATGGCATTATAGACTTTGCCTTCCCGTATATCCTACAGTTACTGCGAGAGTACTTGACAAAAGTGGACGAACTGGTCAAGGACAAGCATGATGCATCTCTAGAGGCCAAGTCCAAAGAAGACGAAGAGAAGAATCTGGTTGCTCAATCAAACATGTATGCACAGCTTTTGCCCTTGGCATTACCAGCTCCTCCACTACCTGGAATGGGTGGCAGTTTTGATGGTGGCATTCCAATGCCAGGTTATGGTGGCATGCCTGCATATGGCATGCCACCAATGGGTACGTATTAGAGATAAGAGCACACTCATACAATGCAACACTACATGGAAGGTCAGAACTTTGAAACTGGAGAGCATTCAAGAGTGAAAAAAGGGGGGACAGGTTATTTGGGACATCTTCTGCATGGGTGCTACACAAATCTGTTTGTTGGTTGGTTCTCCGATGGAACATTTGACGAGTTAGGTTTGATGAGTTTGATGCCTGTATTTTTTTTTTCGCCTTATTCTTTCATCCTCTCATAGAAGTTGCCATCAATGCTGGTCCTTGGATTTGAAGTCATGCCATCATTGTATGTCATGATTTTCAAATACCTGTCTGTGTGAGGCTGCTGTTTGCTGTGGATTCTTCAATCTTGTTTAGGATAAAAGAGTGTAGTGTCAAATCTGTAGTGAAATGCTAGTTACTCAGACATGAGAAGAAGAAGAATGAAGACAAAGAAAGAATGATGGGGTCTTTTGGATGTTCAGAGATGCTGACTTTGGAATGATGATCCAACAATAACTATGTAGTGTATCAGATGGTGTTTTCTTTTTGGGGACAGTATACAGAAACCTGCATAGGACTTTATTGGGGCTTGGAATTTTGCTTTAGTGGTATAATGTAAGAGACTTCAGTAGCTGTGTGACACACACTGAGAGACAGACACAGGCAGAAGAGTGCTTTCTGTGGTATACTGTATAAGACACTTAAGCAGCTGCAGCTTGGAGCATTTAGGAATTCTTGTTTTTTTCCCATTTGCCTTGTGATTAGCACAGGAGAGAACTGCTTTTTGTTGTGAATGTTGCAGCAGCAGCAGCAGCAGCCCCACAGCTAGCTCTACAGTACAAAGCTCCTATTTGGTTCTGCTGAAAGCTGTAGTGTGCTCTTGGTCTGTTTGTGAAAGCTGATATAGAAGAGCACTCTCTCATTGTTCTCGCTGGAATGTACTACTGAAGATTGCCGTAAATAAATATGTCTTGATCTTTCTTTCTTTATAAACTGTCAAAGATAAGTGCAGGTTGTTGAAGTACTGATGTTTTCTGTACTGTGTGCAATGAGAAACAGGAACCTGACTGAAGTTGTGTTGATAGAACGGAAGGAAAGTCTTGTGTGGGATGAGACGGGACTCCAAAGTTTTTTGTTCTTAGAAACAAAAGTCTAGTCAAAATGGGTTTCCCTCAGAAGTATAGTTTTACAGGTTGCTGTGAATATTCTGAGTATTGGAGTCACTCAGCAGCAAGAGTATTTACAAGAACCAGCACTCTCAAAGCTCGTTGTTGAGGTGTGTTCATGATAAGCAGAGCACACCAGTTGTTAATCCTTAAAATGTCAAGAAATTGTAAATGCTGCTGAAAAGCAACCCATATTGGGCACGGCTTATGCTTGTTGGCTAAGATAAAAATAGCTGATCATCTCACTTGATAGTCCATCAGTTCTTGAATTTTCAGAAAATTACCACTGCAGGCATCTGGTATTCACAATGCACTTAATTATGGTTGGCTTTGATTGTGGTCGATATGAGTTTATTTTAAGCTTACTTTACACTGGGAGTCAAGGCCAAGGTTAAACTCAAATCAAGCATTCCTACTGCTGCAATCACTGAAATCAGTCCCAAGGTTTTTACACTAGGAGTCAAGGCTGAATTTTATTTTATTTTTAAAAATCTATCAGTTTATGGCCCTGACTTCGCCCCCAAAGTAGAAAAAGGATACAATTTGCAATCCTTGGGGCCAATGATGCTGCAATAAAACATTATTGTAAGATGAAAGTAAACCCTAAATTAAAACCCTAATATCTTCTATTTTTTTCTTCATTTCATCCTTTCATTTTTCTCTCCTTTTGTTCAGCTTTCATGCTTGTTTGTGAATGGAGGGAGTTTTTATTTTTTCTACTTGGTATATGACCATGAAAAACAAAAGAGTTACAAAAAAAATCTTGTGTCTATGTTCATCCATGGTGACCTGATTTTTAAGGTTTAATTTGAGAAAAGAAGCAAAAATGAGAAAAAGAATGATATAAAGAAAAAATGAAAGCATACGAGGGGTTGAAGCCTTAGTCCTTAACTCATTAACCCCCAAACAAATAATATTGTATTTTAATAATTTGGGGCCAAACAATGAGTTAAGAAATGCTCAAATTTCCCATTATTGGTCCCCAAGATTTTTTGGCCCTAACTCCTAGTACAAAGATGCCAAACAATTAGTGAAGTCCATTATTCTGTCTTTACAAAATCTTTATTACACATTTAGGGATTAATGCATGTTCATGATAACCAGAGCAATTAATGGACCATCCGTTGTGAGAATCTAGATGACCTTTTATCATCCAAGCTTTAGAGGCTTATGGAATCGTTGCACCAATGAGAGCCCAGGGTTGTTCACCTTGTGCTAACTAGTTGGTTGCCAATGAAGCAGAGGTCACATGACAGTCAAGCAGAGCATCAAGAGCTTTTTGAGGGATGGTGATGGAAACAGAACAGTTGTTTAGTCTAGGAAGCAAGGGCACAGCTTATAACAGTGTTTACAGGTATAAGAGCAAGCACAGTTCATAAGACAAGAGTCACAGGTATAAGAAGAAGCGGCTTATCATTGGAAGCTAACCAGCAACATCCGAAGCAAAACATTTCTTTCTGCATTGCATTCACAGTTTTGCATATGAAGATGCAACATTTTCACTCAGTGAAGTGAAACAACAGAAACCAGTTACAGCTGATTTGATGACATGATTTCCATTTTCCAAAGCGGCTCACTCAGCTGGGAAAAACTGTCTATCCATTGTTACTATTTGCTAGCTTTCTTTCAAGCAGCATCTGTTATTTGCTGCAAGAGATTCAGATATTGTTGTCAAGGCTTTGTCATATGTGCAAAGGCAAAAGCAGAAGTTGATTTCCTATTTATCATTCCACTTTTCATGTCATGTTACACAGTTTGAACAGTTTTTGACTGAAAAAGAGAAAGCGTTGGCTTTTTTTAGCAAACTACTGCAGCTGTGTTCTTGACTTCAACCATTGGCTAGCAGGTATATGCAAGTGAAAATGTTTATGGACCTTCTGTTCTTGTTCGGGATTGCATGGACCAAGAGTTGCTCACTCGCTGCAGCAAACTGTTTGCATCAATTGCATTGGCACTTTCTGTCATCTTCAGAACAACTGGGATGGTGAGCGTGTCCCTCAGTTCAACATCCATCAACCCCTAGATCAAGTCATTCATTGGAGTAGATCAATTGTTTGGTGAACTGGAACACAAACAAATACTAATGAACAGAATCACATAATTGGGTAGCAAAATTTACTGCTGCAGAGAGGAGTTATTCAGGTTCAATTGGAAAAAAAATTTCCATGGAGACCTCTGTGTTCATGTACTGATGACAGGAAGGCCAGGTAAAGGCAGATTGGAAAAACCTCAAATTTCTTCAGGAAGGTCTGAAACTCCATCATAACATTCTTCATGTCCTGCAACTCTTGCTGGTTGGAGCTGGCTAGTGCATTGCTGACTTCTTTAGCAGAAAACCCCACCATGGACTGCACTACCTGAAAACAGCATAAAAAATTGTCACTACCAGATCATCACATATCCTTTACCCACAAATCTCCTCCCCTCTCTAGTCAGTGGTGTGCAAGACAGACCAAATTAGATGCTTCACCTGATTGTGAATAAGAACCTCTGATGTAAGGCTGCCATCATCAACATACACAATAAGCCTGAACTCATCACCTCCCTTAAACTGGAAATCTTTCACACCTGTTAGGACACACTGCCACATCAGGGTACACTCTTGTTAAATCCAGAGGCAAAGTGACAAGGTCCTTTCACAGAGAACTGCTTCCAGTCTGCATGAGTTAGCTTCAGGTATTAGGCGTAGCAGATGACTACACAACAAATACAGATGATAGATCTTCAGTAAACATGTGGATAGCGGAAGTCAACACTAATACACTGCAGGCAATACAAGGCCAAGAGAAAAGGAAGCAACAACACCTTTATGGTTCCACTAGTAACCATGCCTGAACCTATTTTGGAACTGCACTTCTCCTTTAACAAAGCCATATATGTGAAAGGCAACTCGCTGTAAACAGAGGTTGAACTACATGCAGCTCCAGCTGCGACGTTGCCTTGATTGCATTCATCCTCTTCATCACTGTCCAGGTCCATGGGAGTGTCTATCCCATCACCTACAACAACCAAGCTGGAATTCAAGAAATCATCAAGGATCATTCAAAGACTTCCCATTCTTGTCACAGGCTTGCAAATGTGTCTATCATCACTCATAGGTAGTAAAATGGTTTTTCTAGTATTCATCAGGTTCTTTGTTTCAAACATGAAGGCAATTTCTGCAATACCATAGTATCTCACCAAAGTGCAAGATAGATTTCAATTGGAGCATGTAAACTAGTACCTCAAGACCAACTTTCTTCTCTATGAAACTAAAATTTAACCTAGCTTTAAGCAAAATGTTTGGTGCCATTGTTAATTGGCAAACAAACAGCTGACCCAATACTTTAGCAATCCCATATGGAATCCGAAAATTTGTTCTTATTTTTTCATGAATGTCTGCAGCACATGATACTGTCCTGATTGACTCCAATTCTTTTTTCTGGCAACTATAGCTGTGGAACAAACTGCTTGGGCAAATACTACACTGAGGACCTGCACAAGGGTACATGGAAGAGCAACTGGTCAAGCTTCTTAATCTTTTCTTTGTTTCTGTTGCTATTCCAGTGTCATGATACCAGACATTACCAGCAGCTGGATGAGGTTGAATAGAAACTGTCCTCTGCAACACATCAGAGGGTTCTGCTTCATCGATTACACTGACTCTCCGTGACCCAATTAATAATTTGCTGTCCATTTTCATTGGTGACAGTGAAATATTCTCTGGAGCGGATTGTTGGAATGAAGCTCTGTGCTCCCACTGCTGAGATATTGATTGTCTTTGTGCATCCTCCACAACTGACATCCGCAAATCCTTCATTTGAAGACTTGGGATGCTCAATGTTTGCCTCCCTGAGGTACCCACTAATGTCTGCTCACCAGAAGCATTTGTTCTTTGAACAGCTGAGACAATCACTCTAGCTTCAGTGCCAGATGCTGCCGCACGATGCTGAACACTTGGAACTCCCTCCATTGATCGCAGGTGAGCACCCTGATAAGTTCCAGATTCAAACGCCGTACCTACACAAAGACTGTGCTGCATTGTAAGTCGATCCTGAACCATGGTGCCAACCCATATATGGTTCAATTGCTAGTTTGTAGCTGAATCCCTCAGTGAAAGAAAGAAAAAAAACCACCTGAGACAGTTTCCTGTGCAGACCTGGTTGGTTGCTCACTGGTGTTTGCTCGTACTGCTGCTGCTGCTTCAGTTGCATCTGCATGATCAGTTTGCCAAGCTGCTGCTGTTGCCCTTTGAACCAATGACTGATTTTCAGTCCTTCCCCTACGAGTTCTGCACAAGGCATGTAATCGGTTATGAAAACCCAGCAATTCCTGTGCAGCAGCTCTAACACAAGGGTACACAATGGTTACACAAGACTAAAATGCATCAGTGAGCAATGCTGTTCTAAAGAAAGCTCAGCATCCTAGTTGCAATGAGGAATGTCATCATGGAATGGAGATGGTCCCCAGCAGTAGGTATATACCGATTACTACGAGCAGGTTTATTGATCTCTTGCACTGCACGTTGTCGGGCTGCCTCCAGCAACTGCACGAAACCTCCTAGTATTTCCACAACCTCAGGCACAAGCAGGAAAATTCCACGCTTCACATGTACATTTCTTAGACAAATCTGAACCCCAGCCAAGCAAGAAACACAGTTATTAAGAGGGATCTCCAGCATGTGAAGACAGTTGCATTTTGTATTAAATGGACATCTATCAGCCTGTTAAATCACTGAAGAAAGGAAGATATAGAAGCACCTTGATCCCAGCAGGCAAAAAACACTTGAGTAAAGCAATAGGTCGGTACTCTATCCCAAAAACACGCTGTACACCATCAGTCATCGATAACTTCAAACACCTGTGTGCAGATGCAACACGTTCCTGGTAGCGGTCTCGCAGAGGCGATCCCATGTCACTGATCTCATCCACCTGATTCAACCCCAAGGATTAAAAAACAGTTTCTGCTGATATATATCAGAGGAATTCAAAGTAACAACATATGACTGACTGCCTTCACATTGTGTGTAATTCCAAACTTGGAGATGAATAAACAAACAAACAAATGAGACATACTGGTGCCTTGAAATGCCAGGAATTTTTTTACATGTTAAAAAAAAAAAAATACCCTCGCAAAACCCAGAGAGAAAACCCTAAAAAGTCCAGATGCTGATGATGATGATGATGAGAAGGTGTGCCAACAAAACAAGAGCACTGTTATGCAAGGTTATGTATTATAGCAAAACAGGCAAGGACTCAAGGCAAACAAAGTCATGGACATATTACGGACAAGCTCACCATTGTGAAAGCTCAAGACCCTAAACCCTAAACCCTACAAAACTTCTGCATCAATTGCCATTGCAAAACTCCAAGGCAAACAAAGTCATGGACACCATTGCCAAAAGCTCAAGACAAAACAGAAATTCATAGACATTGCATGCAAAAAACCTTGTTTGATGAAATTCAAAGCAACATCCTTGTAAAAGCATCCAGAAGAAACTGCTGCAGATCCTCTTAAGAAAAAAATTCATGAAAATTGAATGCAAAGCACTTCTTCTTCTTCACTTGCTATTGCACAACTCCAAGACAAAGAAAAGCCATGGACATATTGCTCGCACAACAGGCTCACACCATTGCCAAAAGCTTAAGACAAAACAGAGACATAGACATAGCATGCAAAACCTTGTTTGATGGAAATCCAAAGAAAGATCCCTTGTAAGAGCATCCTAGAAGAATCTGCAACAGATCCTCTGAAGAAAGCGCAGAAATCTGTCTGAAGAGAAAGAATTCTATAGAAGTCTTCCGTCTCGTCAAGAGAGATTTCGTTTACCTGTAGAATGAAAGGTCCGGGAAGCTCGATGGCATGGAGGAGATGGAAGGATGGCGGCAAGGAAGAACCCGCGGCTACAAGATTGAAATCCGCCATCAACAAGTGTGCGAAGCAAAGCTCCGCTTGTCTTTCCAGGAGCGCATTTGCAAACCCAGGCTGCGAAGTACTCAACTCCTGTAGACACAAGGCCAAGTATGTGGGTTTGATCACAAGTCCTCTCCTGGCCAACACTTCGTGTACTGCTCTACAGGTCTCATTCCCTGCTGCAAACACCAGCGGCGGAGGTGGATACAAGTGCTCCGTGGCCACCGCAGCAGCAGCAACAGGTGCAGGTGCGGCGACAGAAGAAGAATGTGTTGCCGCCGCAGCAGCAACAACACTAGTATCATCATTGTTGTCGTCGTCTTCGTCAGAATCAGGGATTTGAAGAACGCGTCGACGAGGAAGAGGCGCCATGGTGACCACAGCAGCGCTGTGATTCTCGTCTCATGCGAGTCTCGTAGACAAAGGTAGAGGCAGTAGTGTCAAGAAGAAGAAGAAGAAGAAGAGAAGCTGCTCACGGGCACAAATGTAAACCACAAGCAAAGCGGCGATGCATGGCGGGAAAGCAGAACTCAAACTGCGTAGGCATCGAGGATGGAGCTTCAAACCCTAATCCAGCTCCAAACCCTAATGCTGCTGCTCTTTGCTTCGCTTCGTCTCTTCAGCGTGTTTTCTGACACGGCTTCTGCAGGACTGCATCTCCCCATTCATGCGGCCGCTCCCAAGCTAAACTGCGTTTTCTTCTTCTTCTTCTTCTTGTACCATCCATTGCAGACGTTACACCTCTAGGACTTCAGGACCAGGGCATCAAGTCTTGATTGATGCACATTCGAATTCACAAAGTGTAAGGGAGGAGGTTTGTGTGATGGAGCTGCCATGGTGCAATCATCAAACGGTTTTCACCTAATGTTTGGATCTGGCAATCCAGCAATGACCAAGACTGTGGTGGCTCATCCTTATCACTGGCCCATTCTACAAATTCTTCTTTAGAATTCGGATCAAAAATCCTCTCTTCCAAACGCAAACTACTGAATACAAATACCAAATCTGTAGGTCTTTTAGAAGTCAATCTGTTTCCTTTCTTTTTCTATGTACTCCAATTCCTTTCAAATGCAGATGCTATAGTCACTTGACTTAAAATTTTCACAGCAAAGTTTTGCAGTTTTGGGAGCTTCAGATCCAGAAGAGCTCCACCAAGTATGTGCAAGCTTTTCCTTGACTGCTCAAGAGTGCACATTCAACATCATCTTTTTCATGTGAACAAATCCAGTTTTTTCGTTTTGAACTCATACCCATTTGTTGAATTGATGTTTTTGACCTTCTGCAATCTTTCCAACATGAGAAAATTTGTTCCAAATCGAGTATCTCCTAGTCTTAAATCATTTCCAAATTATTTTCCTTACTTGAAAATTCTCTATACAATAGATTTATCCGTAAAGTCAGGCAATTAGGGGGCGAGAACAGCCAGTTTCGGCATAATAGGGCATCAAACGCTAACTGGGAATAAAAATTTTAATGAACGTTTTACAAAAGGAAATAACTGGGACCCAAACTAGTTTTCCCACCAATTTTGGTGGTAAACTGAGTTTCATCCTGTCTTTCCTTTTTCCTGAACGCCTTCACTGCTGCTACATATATCTTCATTGCTCATACCTGTACAACTACTATAATTACTCTCGAACCTTGTGCACTAAATGCTGAGTTTCAGCGTTTCATACCCAGATTTAATAAAAATTCCTTACTTTGCAGATACCACTGAAAGAGGGGATAGGGGGTGAACGCAGAGGAGAGAGGGGGGTGAAACAGAGGGTGACTTTATGGATAACTCTTCTAAGCTTTTAGGGATAACCCTATTATGTCAGAGATAACTCTAGAAGCTTGGGTTTTATGATGATTCATTATAAGTTTTATGTCAAATTTTGCCTCATTAACAATTTTATGAACCCATTCAATTTTCCCAATGTCTTCCAAAACAAGATCATTATAAGTAATGAGGATATTTATCCTCTATAATTCTTCTAGCACTCTTGTATATTGTTGCATTATTAGTCATCACTTGCACAACATCTATACTTCCCACTTTTTCAATTGTTTCACAAATTGTGTCAACAATGAAGGTTGCCACTTTCACTCTTGTCACCTGTGTCAACTACCTACAACAAATAATCTCCCTTTGGGCAAACAAACAAAATGTTTAATAATGTCTATTATCAACACTTGTCCAACCATCACAAAATGTCAAAAGATGGAACAACTAGTTTCTTTCCAACTTTTCTTCACAAAATGTCCAAATCTTTGATCAAATCATGTTTCACCTCATTCAACAGTGTTGTTCTTAATTTTTCGTAACTTCGACAAACATACCCAGACTATAATGTCCAATATGGTTATAAGTTTTCACTTGAAATGATTTCATTTAATAACATTGAAAGGAACACCACAACCCCAAAAAAAATGTTGCGACTACTTTATCCATTTCATCACCTTTTTTTTAACATTCAATATTGTTTTCAATTGTGTTAAATCAACACTAGTTTTGCTTACAAACATTTCCAATTTTTTTTTGCCCAATTCTTTTTGCTTAAAAATATTTTGCTACTTATTCTCTTAATGGTTCCAAAACCTTTTGTGGGGATTATTGAACACAACTTCACGTTATTTGAAATTCTCAAAAAATGTGCTTTCATTTTTGTTATTAATGTTGCTTTGAACTCTTTCACACAAAATTTGCATCTTAGTTCCCAAAAATTCCCATGTTTCGTAATCAAATCAATAACTGACCATTCTAAGGCTTTAGAAGGAGGCCATGGATTAGTTTGCCTTTTGGCAATTGAAGAGTTATTAGGATTAACATTGGAAGAAGAATTATTGAAAAACATTTTTAATACTACAGAGGAAATACTCTCACCAAGCAAATGCCTACAATATAACATTTAAAAATAATTACAAATTAGTAAATAATTTCAAGGATAAAGTAAAATGAAAATAAGAACATAAATAACAAGATTTGAAAGTATCTTGAAAAAAAATTTAAAATGTAAGATAAATCTTTTAAAAAGTTTTAAACAATGGGGCAAAAAAACAAGGAGGTATGAGACAAATCATGTAAAGTTTTATTTTTAAAATGCATCATAGATTAAGAAAATGTACAAAGGAATAAGAAAAAGGAAAAGGGAAAAGTTACAGGACATCAAGTTGCCTCAAAGTAGATGTCAAAATCTTTTCATGTCTAGCATTGACTGCTTGTAATAAGTTAGCCATATTTCTATGTCAAAAACTAATGACCTGCAATAATTCAATTGTGGTGATGGGAGGTGTGTCATGAAAGGGTGGAAGTCAAGAAATAATTAAGCTTATGGCTACCGCCCAATTTAAGATGGAGGGCGTTTTAATCTTTTGTAATGTGATTGAAACTTTTTGACGAAGAAAAATGACCAAGGTAGAAAGATAAAGGCCCTCTAGCCCTTTCAAGCTCCAAATGGCATTGGCATAATCATGTAAAAACACATCGACATGTTTGTGTAAGCAACCAAATACCTCAATTGTTAAATGGAAAAATTAATTAATGGGGTGTCAGTTGCAATAGCTCTTTTCCTTGGCTTGAATTGTATCGAAGGCAACAAATCTTTGAATTACACAAGATCGGGGAAATAAATCGCTTACAGTGGGTCAACAATGACAACGTCAGTTAGGGTGTGAATGTCATATTTGGTGAACACAATGTTGATTCATCAACAAAAAGAATTGAATGTGGTTGAAGGAAGCAGATGTAATTGTTTTTGTCCCACACGGAAACTAACATCTCACATAATAGCGGCAAAAGTGTTGTGAATTGCATCATGGGTTCTAGTGCATTCGTTGCCATGAACGCAATGTAAGAAGTGGATACCCATAATGTTGATTGGATGTGTGCACACGCATCAAAGGATACCTACAATTAAAGGATGGGGTAGTCTAAGTCACATATGAAGTGCTATGGAAAAAACTAGAAAAATTAATTGAAAGGTTGGGAAGACTAGTCGAACTGTAAGCCAAACGCCTGCCCTTGGGCCAGAACATGATAAAATTCGGACATGATGGGCCTCAAATATCTCATTGGAAAACATGTTAGAAAGGGTATGATGGTGCAAACACTTTGAAATGGAATCTTGAAATTGAACCATTTGTTGTCTAATGAATTGTTCAAATGGAGGAAAACATGCATGGGCTGAAAGCAGTAGAAGATCACATGTTACCTTGAAGGGTTGTTAGAAAGGAAATGTGTTATTTTCAACTTGCGCTAAAGTTTCAAGAAAGAAAGGATGTTGATCAACCATGAACCTAATAGTTATGACTAAAGTTACAAGGGCCGAACTCCCTAAATAGGATATTAAGGCGATGGTGGCTGTCGATATGAACTTGATGCCATTGAAAGTCATTGGGAGGGAGGCTTGTTTATGAATTAAAGGTCCTTAGGGGTTATCAAAGGATCATGGACCCAAAAGGTATCCAAACATTTGAAGGAGGAAATAGTCAAAAGAAATAAAGGATTCTGTGAAAGTGGAAGATACAGATATGCATCATAAAAAATACAACAGGCGTTGCATTTAACAAATTAAAATTTTGAAGACTACATGAACATCACCCATTCTAAAGAGAAGGTCCATATGTTGAACATCCTTTAGTAGGGCATTTTTTATGAGGGATGATGTGAAAGTTGAGATGCCTAATAGAACCCCCAAGACTATAATTCCTTTTGATGGGACGATAAACTAGGATGGGGTGTTGAAATCCAGTGGCAAGCTAGAAGGTGACCATGTTATGCACTTTTGAAGTTGGATAGAAAAACGTATTGCACATAGTTCGCTTTATAAATGTTCATATGCAAATGATACAATTGAAGGGAGACCTACGACGTGAATGTCATTGACAATGGATGGAAATAAACAAAAGGGGAAATGACTAATTGTGGAAAATAAAGCCTTAAAGCAAATGGTGCCTTCCCAAAAGATCACCTTGACGGGTTCCCATGGCAAATGGGATGATTGTGACATTACCTTCATGATTTATGATGATTATAAAATAGGGGAGACTCAAATGCATAGAATGCACAAACAAAGGGGAGAATTGTATGATGTCCCCACATGCTGCATGAAAGTTCTTAAAATATGACCCCTTTTAACACTGAATTAAAGGCATTTGCCACATCCAGCTAAAAAATAACTCAATCAAGGTGAAAGTTTAAGGTGCACCTAATGCCATGGATTATTATTTCACAATCGCCCTTAGTTGCAACTCCAAATTAGTGTGTGGGGAAAAATGTGTTGCAAAGGCGTCGTGGAATTAAAAGCATTAACTACGACTTATGAGTCAATATAATGTTTCCCCCACTACAATGGAACAAATTCCACCTGAAGGCTTAGTCATGGTTAAGAGGCGGGCCGTTCCAAATACATGTGCATTTATGCGATTGAAGAACAAAGTTAAAACAATTGAAGGAATCCATTTGTTGAATCTTTTGGGTGAAAATAATCCTAAAAGTGTTTAGAAACAATCCCAAAATGACCACTTGTTGATAAATGTGACATGCTTTAAAACATCAACTTGAAGGAATCAAAAGAAAGCTCAAGGTTTTGGTCAGGCTCGTAGTCTTCGAGGAAAAGTGGGAAGTAACCATTTGCTTCAAGGTGTAATGTAGTGAAAATTGAAATGGTGTCAAAAAACGCGGGTGCAAAAAAAATGGTGCCAAAACATAAGCTACCCAAGAGTATTCCCCTGCACATCCAAGAGTTAAACTACAAAGCAAATGTTTATGAGTTAGAGGACCATGTTGGGGAAGAACGATTGAGCATAAACTAGTTGCCAAAGCTTGGGCCTGTAAAAAAATTCCTTTTGTACGTTTTCCTAGTCACTTGCTAAAAAATGTTTAAGTTAAATCCATGTTTCCCTATGCCATGTCGGCTCACCATGAAGGGGCAAAGCGAAACACCATTGGGGTAACAAAAAAAAAAACAAATGTCAAATTGTCATATTGTACGGGTCATGCACAAGATTATCCAATGGAAGATGAAATGCCACCTATACATCATGCCATAAAGCAGTGAGGATGCGATTAAACAATCGAAGATGATAAAGGCCTAAATGAAAGGACCTAAAGACATCCAATTATGAAACCCATGTCCAAGCTAATGTAGGTGGGGTGGGAACAAGGGAGGGTATTGAATTAGGATGATCACAAGGGTTTGGATTAGATGAATTGGATGTCTAACAAAAATGTTGATGATGAATTAACTTACAACTAATAAATTGGCACTAACAAGTGGGGCAAAAGACTATATGTGAAGGTTGAGTGCATGTTGAAAATATGGGGGTAGGTTGGGGGGTATGATCATGGCCAACAATAAGGACCAATAGAGTGGGAAGGGAAATTGTCCTAGCTATGCATGATCAAAAGGGTTTGGGAAAATGCAAAGTTGGGGCCTCATATTCACACAAAGGGCTAGGGGCCAGTAGGGGGAACAATTAGTAGGTGGTGTGTGATTTGTTAGAATGGGATGGGTAATTAATGGGTTGTTTGTGGTTTGAGTGGGGGATGAGGTGGTGGATAGGTCTATGGGGGTGCATGATAAGGCAAATGGGCAATTGGAACTACGAGGTTCAATGAGACATGATGAGTTGGGGGACATGGGACATTTAGTGCCCATGAGGTAAGAGGTTTACTATGAAAGACTACTTATCGTTACAAAGCAATCCTAAATCTACAAAACCAATCACACAATACTAAACAAAACGAAAGGAAAAGGATAAGAAACTTTCTAAGGAGTTCTTTGCTAAGGCATTATGCCAAGGCCAAACCCTAACTTTGCTATAGGCTCGGGTGTCACGATCACTATTCTATTGGATTCAACAAGACTTAAACACTATAATACCAAAATATTATAAGTTTCACTCCTTGTTCTTAGTTTTGCAAGATTCGAAACAAAAAATGTCACACAAAAATTTCTTAATTTTATGGTGGAAAGCTAGCTATGTCTTCACCTGCTTGGAGGATGCATTACGACATTCGAGGATGGCTGGTTAGTTGGGTGCCCCAATGAGGTTTGTATTTTATGTTACATTGGCATGTAATCACTTTAAAAATACCCTTTAATACCAAGTGTTACTACTTTCAATTATTTTTCCTTATTGCATGGGTCCCATAGCCTATCAATGTTGGAGATTAGATAGAAAAGGGGAAAAAACACCTTAATAAAAAGGTCACCGAAATAGGCTTGTGAATGGACTAGTTACTTGGAAAAAATGGCTTTGCAAGTAAAACAGTCCACTTTTATGGCCTTTTCCTTTTCCTTTTTAATATTAATATTAATTTTTTTTAAAAATTGGATGCCTATACTGAAACCTTAAACCTTGCTTCTTTCTTCTTCTAGGCACAAATAGGGTTGTGTTTTTTCTTCAAACTAAAATGGGTTAATGATGGGGTAAATCAATCAATATAAACTAACCAAGCAAAGAAAAAAAATTCTTGCATAAAGGTTTTGCTGATGTTTCGAAACTTGTGGATGTTGTGGAAAAACAAAAGCCGGCATGTAGCACACAACCCAAACAAGCACCATGATTTTATGTTTTCTTTCTCCTCTATCTTTCTTTTTTTCTTGTCCGTTTATAATAGGTTTTAAAAAAGTCTAACTTCGCTTTTTTTTTCTTTCATCCACTTGCTAGTCTATCCATTACTTGAAGTTCACTCAAGACAAACAAAAACTTAAAAAACCAAAAAAATAAATTCCACTGCCATTGTATTTCTTTTTTCCTGAGCACCTCCATTCCCATTGTGTTATTTTTCCAAAGGTATGTGTTTTGGCCAAACTTGGTTGGGGTAGAAACCTAAATGGTCATCACATTCGGGTCATGAAGCTTGAAACCTACAAGCTTCAACATGCACCGTGCAAGTCCTTACAACATGGAAAGTTTTAGGTGTGATGAAAACAAAAGACCAAAAAAGAAACAATACCCCATTTAGTTCAAACTAAATAAGCAAAAATGAAAGACCCAAAAAAAAACTCAAGCTAGCAATGTTCAAACTTTATGCAAAAACGAAAAAAATTTCAAAAAAACTCAAGATGGTAAAGAAGAAGCATTGAAGGGTTTAGGCCAAAACAACTTTTAAGACAAACTTTCAAGCTACCAAAGAAGAAAAAACATGTTTTTTCAACCTTTTTTTTCTTTTTCTTTTCTTTTCATTGCAAAAAATACAATGTGAAATACAACAAAAGTTAACAAGGAACACAAAAAAGGATATATATATGAAATTTGATAAATGAAAAAAAACTTATCGATATGTTAAGTTCCAACTCATTGAACATCGATGTTGTTGGTCCTCCCTATTTCAAACTAAATCAAACTCACCAAAAAAAAAAAAAAAAAAAAAAATACAAATATTAAAAAAATTTAAAAATTCATTAAACTTTTTTTGAATAAAATAAAAAAAACATCATTTATAAAAAAAAAAAAAAAAATAAAAAAAAAAAAAAAAAAAAAA
>Ga0116227_10001217_pt1 | contig 56547 bp, 42 predicted proteins | sample S1TSphgellanicum_FD_89693 | JGI IMG/M metagenome (GOLD analysis project Ga0116227, IMG submission 89693) | Host-associated microbial communities from peat moss isolated from Minnesota, USA - S1T2_Fb - Sphagnum magellanicum MG | ecosystem: Host-associated > Plants > Peat moss > Unclassified...
AAAAAATAAGGTGGGGGGGGGAGGGGGTGGGGGTGTGAAGGGGGGGGGGGGGGTGGGCACGACAATCTAATTTCCAAACTCCTGGCTTGTCAATTTGGGGAAAAAAGGTATGGAATTAGAAAAAAAAAGTATTTAAAAAAAATGTCAACTACTTTTTGACTATGAATTTGACAAAAAAAATAAATTAAGAAAATGGGGGAAAGTCCAACTATCATCTACATGCAATACAAACAAACAAACAAACAAATGCCACATACCAAAAGAGTTGCTTCCCCAAAGAGGCAAGGGAGCCAACTTCAGGAGTTTCAATTCAGTGGAGGAAATGAGAAGTAACCGCGTAAGAAAGGAAGTAAAGAAAAGAAAAGTGGGTAGGTACTAGGTACCTATTAATATTATGATTTGATCAAAGAAAAAAGAAAAAGAAAATAGGGCGTATGGGGGCAATGTGTGTGTGTGTGTGTGTGTGTGTGTTTTTTTTTTTTCACTTTTTTGATGTCAAAATTTTGGCGAATTAAAAAAAAGAAAAAAATAGTCGAATTTACTCTAGAAAAACAACAAATTGCAAGATTTTCTCAATTTCTTTGTCAAAAAATAACGAAATTTCGCCAGGGAAAAAAAACACTGGTTGGGGTGGGGGGGGCGAGTAGGGGGTAGGGAATGTTTTGGTTGAAGTTTCTTGGACGGTAAAGAGGCAAAAACAATAATAGTGAGGTTCCAGGAAATTACGAAGCATATTACAGCTGGAAAACAGCAGGCTCGGAGACCTACCTTCCTTCCTAATGCATCGCCTCTTGCAACACGTTACTGTCTGTGTGTTTTAATTCACGCTGTGTGTGCATTCTACGGTGGAAATGGCACCGTCGTGGGGGCTGTTTATGGGGGCGTAACAGTCATCTTCTCCCCTTTTCTGCACGCGGTTGTCAAACTCCCTGTGCGCGGACAAAGGGGGAAGGACTGCAGTCAGCCGGAGACACCACACGCGCACACAGCGCAAACTTACAAACGTCAAGTCGTTTTTCTTCTTCCTCTTTTTCTTCGCAACTCGCACTAATATTAGTGAGGAGCGTGGCTCTCCGAGTGAAGGATGATTTCGTGTTTGCGCAGACAGACTGTTGATGCGACCAAGCTCTTCTCAAGCTGCTGCTGCTGCTTTACCTACGGCTTCTCATAAAAATCTTCAACTTTGCTTATTTAATTCGTCGCTCATTGTTTGTCGGCTGACGCAACTCGCTTGAAATTGTATTTGCTCTCCTCTCTGGCACACCGTCAGCGGTTTCTAGTTTCTTCTCGCGCAACGACAACACACACACACACACACACTCTCTCTCTCTCTCTCTCTCTCTCTCTCTCTCTCGTGTTTCTCGTCTCTGTTTCTCCATTGATCCTCCCCAAGAAGAAGTCAGGGCTTAGCAAGCTGCGAGATGGTCTCCAGTGACGCTCTTTTATTGTCATTGCCAATTGTTCCGAGGGAGCTCTGTTGTTGGTGACGTGATAGTGGTGGTGGTGACTCAGTGTTGTGGGTTTGTCTACCTCCTCTTGTGAGCAGAATTTGGCTTTTGAACTACTGAACTCATCCTTCTTCTTTCTTCACCTGATCCGGTAGCGATCGATATTCGTAGAGCTCGTCTAGGGACACGACTTGCGCACTTTTGTTTGGGTTCCTTCGCGTGTTGTGAATCTCCAGATATTCTTTTCTTTGGAGTATATTTTTTGGAGCGCAGGCCGTCTAGCGTATGCAAGGACTCAATTCCAGTGCGGATGCGAGACTCGTAGGAGCGCGAAGAAGCATGGCAGGAATGTCATTGATATGGTGGTGGCTATGGCGGGCGACGAATCTGTATGCGATACTTTTGGTAGCAATGGTAGGAACCCACTTAGAACTCTTGCAGGTGGTGAACGGGCAAGCTCCCGCACCAAGCCCAGCTGCCACCTTCCCAAATTGTCAGGGCATAGTCCTTACTTACAACGTGAGCGGCATAGAAATCATATATCCACACCTCCCAGCGGGCGATCCACTGCAGCCTTACAGTTTTGCGGCCACTGCTACCATCACCAACGAAGGCTACAACATGCTCTCCGACTGGGAGATGGGCATCCAATTCAACCACGGCGAGGTAGGTGACACACAATAATAATACACTTGTTCGTCTTCGCACGCACGCACGCACGCTCACTGTGCGCAATTGTTGAATCATCACACCTTCTCATTCATATAAAAATCTTCCGACTTTCTTCACGGTTTTGGTATCTAGCTACAGGATCGCTGCTGATGGAGAGAGAGTTTGGGATTCCAATGCTTGCAGATATTGGTGTCAGCGTCGAATGCAGTGCTTGCTGATGGAACGTCATTCCCGGCGCAAGTTGGGAATGGCACCATTCTTATGGGATATCCTGCGGGGACCATCATGAATGCCATCTCTACCGCCGGGGATTTGTCGCAGATCCAAGTGCAGGTGAATATTGTGGGGACCGAGTTCGGCTCCGATGGTAAAACGTCGCACCCACTCCCCCTCTTCATCAACCTCACGAACTCGGGCTACAACTGCAGCAACCCTTCCATCACCTCCGGTGAGTTTCGAGTTTCTTCGACGCACGTGCACCCTACCTACCACTTTCTTTTATGTTCTTTTTTCGCAATTCTTCCTCTTGTTCTTGTTGTTATCAAGGATTTTTTTTCCCGATGATTCCTTTCATCACAACTTGGTGCGCACGCAACAACTTTCTTGCGTGATCGACTGATTTTCTTGAGCTTGGTTTTTTGGCTCTGCAATGCAGTGAGTTCAATGCGTGTCTGTTGCGCCGAGAACACGACTGCGAACGCGACACTTCAGTCAGAGGAATACCAACCTCTCGAGACTGGCGACATCACAATTTCTTACGATGTTATCATGGCCTATGAGGCGAATTACTGGGCACAGGTACGAGTCGCAGACAAAGCTTTGTTTTCCCTTTCTCCGCATTCCTCTTCAAGCTCTCTCTCTCTCTCTCTCTCTGTGCATTCCTTCTTTTTCTCATCATGAGTGATTAAGGAGCTTCGTCTTCTTCAAGCTCTCTCTCTCTTCACATCTTTAAGCTCTCTCCCCCTGCACATCTTCTTCTTCTTATTCTTCTTCATGAGTGATTTCTGAACAACTTGTGATGATTTCTGAGCTTGTTTCCTGCATCGCATTTGATGCTCAACACTTTCTCTTACTTTGTGATTGATTGAATTTCTTGATGTTTTTCTTGAACAAGATGAGATAATCTTAAGCTTTTATATGCATAAATGCCCACCTGCTTGCTTTTTCTGTACCAATTTTTCAGGTTACAATTTCAAACAATGACCCCATTGGACGCCTGGACTACTGGAATTTGACTTGGGATTGGCAAGAAGGGGAATTCATCAACAAGCTTCAAGGAGCTCAAGCATTATCCACTGACACAGATCTATGTGTGTATGGAAGAGCGGAACAGCAATACTCAAGTGGTCAGCCTGACTTGAATTCAGTTGCAAGCTGTGACAAAAGCCCTCACATTGTAGATCTTCCTCCTGCTTATTATAACACAAGCTTGGGTGAAGTCCCCTTCTGCTGTCGCAATGGCACCCTCTTGCCAGCTACCATTGATCCGAGCCAGTCCAAGTCGGTGTTCAAGATGAATGTGTACAAGCTCAATCCATTTCTGAATGTAACTCACTTGGATCCTCCAGCAAACTTTGCAATCAATTCTGGCAATCAAACCGGAACATACAATTGTGGACAACCACAGCTTGTGACTCCATCACAATTTGCAGATCCTTCGGGTCTTCTTCACACGACATCTGCTTTGAAATCTTGGCAGGTATAATTTCATCACACTGAGGCAATTGTAAATGCATCCTGGATGATCTACACATGTTTTTCCTTTCTCGTAACATGCATACAGAGGAATGAAACAGAGAGTATCCGTACCATTATGGAAAGATTTAGTTAGGGTTTATTGTCATTAGCTTGATAATAATAGGAATGTTGGTATGATCGTTTACAGATTCTTTTGGTTTTGCACTCTTTTTTTATTGTAAGTTGTTGACCTTAAGAGTGAAGAGACATTGCCTGTCAAGTAGGTATTGATGTTGTTTCTTCTTCTGCTGAAGAAGAGGGTGGGTTGGGCATTTTTGGGTTCTGAATTTTGCTGACTGAGACCCAATTCTGTCTGTATGTCCTTGTTTTGGCAGGTGACATGTAATTACACCAAAACTCTTGCTACTAGCCCCAAGAAATGTTGTGTATCGTTCTCAGCTTACACAAATGACTCAATCATCCCATGTAAAACATATGCATGTGGTGCTCCAGCCACTCCACCTCCAACTACATGCAATACAACGGCTCCAGCTCTTTTGCTTCCATATGGAGCCCTGACAATTCCCCCAGATAATCGAACTGCACAACTTGTTGCCTGGGCTGACATTAACCACTGGTCTGTCCCCAACCCATTACCATGTGAAAGTAATTGTGGGGTTAGCATCAACTGGCACATTGTCTCCAACTACACAACTGGTTGGAGTGCTCGGATGTCAGTGTTTGATTGGTCAACCACAACATTTCCAAACTGGTTTGTTGCCGTGGATCTTGGTGCAGCTGGTGCTGGCTTCCAGAGTGCATACTCATTCAATGCCACAAGGGTACCACAGCTAAATGATACATTGATTCTTCAGGGTATTAAAGGCTATAGTGACTACTTGCTGGGCACACAAGGTGTCTATGGAGCCAGCAATTACTCCTACGGCATTGAGCAATCTGTGTTTGGTTTCACAACTAATCCAGGCATCAGTGTTGATACAGGATATGGGTTTCCACAAAAAGTTTGGTTCAATGGAGAAGAGTGTTCAATGCCAGACTATTTTCCAACCTCGGGTGCTGCCCTACACTTGGTGGTACCAAGAACTCTGGTTGTCTTTTTGCTGGCACTCTTCGTATTCACTTTGGGACTCATCTTGTAGTCAAATCAAATGGAATCCTGAAGAAAAAAAATGTACATAGTTAGAGAAAAGCTGCTGGTCACAACTTAAAACTGTAAGTAGGCAAGATTAATTTTTTTGCTCTCAGAAGGCCAATAATGAAAACATATATTGTCTTCGTGAATGAGCTGTAGGCTAGCCACTGCAAAAAAGTTTCCTTGCAAGGTTGGGGTGAGAGAAAATTAGGTTAGACGGCAGAAATTAGGAAGATTCAGGAAAAACCCAACCATACTTACGACGGATAAACCGCCCTTGTTGCAGATTCTTTTGAGTGAACCCATGAACTCATCACACACAGTACTCTCAGTTCCTTCCCCTCCTGCACCTGGTTCTTGAGCCACAGTTTTTGGTTTTTCTTTCTTTGAGAAGATCATTTCTTTGGCACCCAAGCTTGGTCTGAACTTTATCTTCAACTAATAAGCATCGAAGTCTGCAATCATGTCAAGTATTGTTGCATTTTCCATGGACTTTGTGATTTGATTCATTTATCTCTCTCTCCTTTACTACTCTCAAGAAAGCTGATTTTCTTATTCATGGTAGACTCACCCACTTCTTCTTCTGATCCAAGTTTTTACATCATAGAGACCTAGCTATCCCTTAACGTGGAAATCAAGTATGGTTATTTGTGAAGATGGTGTTTGCAACACAACCTTCACAACATCAAGAATTAAAACCCTTGACTTGTAGATGGAAAACTTAATTACAAGAATGAACATGATATCAAAACTATAAATTAAGGTTGTATGGTAGAATAGTTAACAAAAAAACTAAGACAGTCCATTATGTTAATGAGTCCTGAGAGCCGTTGCAGTATCAATTCTTCCAGCTATGTCTCTTGTAAGAGTACATGCATAATTGAACTGAAGCTGAAGTCAGCATTCCTCAAAACTCCATTATCTGTCACAGGATTAAAAAGTGGAACTTGTGGAGCTTACATGTAGTGAGGTTCAGCCTCTAACAAAAGAGGACAACTCCTTCTGTCATGTACCCTTGATTGATGCAACCTCCCACTTCTCTCTCTCAGTATCAATTTCTGCACAACTTTCTTTTATAGACTTGTAGCTGACAAGCTCTTTTTGTGTTGGGTTCAGTCCCAATGAGGTAACAGAAAGCAGTCTCAAGTACATCACAGGTGATTGAACAACAATACCGTGAAAGTAATACCTGTTGCAATTTAGTACCTCCTCAATGTGGCAGCTTGGACACAAATGATTCAACAATTTCATCAACCCACATGCATACACATTTGAATCATCATTATCAACATGGTAGATAATCCATCACTGCTGCTGGTCTGAGACCTGAGATAAAGTTTCTTACTTTTTACCAACTTCATTCCCTTGGAAGTGCATAGTACCAACCTTGGTGAATAGCACTATTAGCATCTCCAGGATTCTTTTGTCCCATTAGCATCTTCAGCATCCCTTTGTATGCTTTGTACAAGATACTCTAGTAACTTCTTCATGCTTTGGTAATGTGACAAATCTTGCATCTTCTTCATTTCTCCCCATAGTTCTTCTGTCTGATGGTGAGGATACTAGAATCTTCTCCATAGATGTGAGAGGATAGTGCAGGATGTCTTCAAAGGTTGGATCCTTTTGCAAGTTTGACCAAAAGCTTTGTAACTTAAACAACTCAGGAGGTCGTATCAAAGGTGCACCTCGACCTCCAAGGTGACTGTGACTGGCTTGATATGAGAAAGGGTGAACATAGATGCTCATCAGCTGAAGGAAACCTCTCAATTGAGCTTATAAGAGGCAAATTTCCATCAACCTCTTCAAGTACTCCACTCTTTGCAGATCTCTTCTGACACCAATTTTGAGTTGTGTTTTCCTCAAGTACTTGGAAGCAAGCTTTTTCCACTTGTACTGGGCCACACACCTCCATTCCTTTCCACTGCTTCGGCAGGTGATCTTTGTTCTGTCTGCAACAAGAAAATGTGGCACACATCACATAAAGAGGACTGCACGAACAAATTGTGAGAAACAACAATTCAGGATCTGTTCAAGTCACCAGCACTGAGTTCAGAACTCTTTTCAAACTGGCTAATTGGTTTTCACCTCATGAATGATGTGCAAAGCTCAGGGTACTGTCTTTGTTCTCTGATGCTGCCAAACTTCCCTGCCTTGCAAGTCATCTCATCACCTCCAGTGACAGTAATTGCTTGATTTCCCTCAGCATCACCTTTGCTTACATGCTCATGCTTGCTGCTCTCTGAGGATAGTAACCAGGGAAACTCCACCCTCTGCTGATCCACAGCAGAAATCTCTACTGAGAGTTTGGACAGTTCACTACCCATTTCTGGTGGGGATTTCATCTGTAAGGAGTGTGAAGCCTTGGCAGTAAATAACTTGATGTGGCTGCATTATTGTGAGGAGGAATCAGATGTTGTGGATCCACATTTGGCAATGTAAAGAGGTTCAGAAAATACCTCACTCCCATGGTTTACAGCCATGACTGCAACTTCTTTCTCCATGGTGCTCATGTTGTATGTGCATGTCTCATCTTCAAGCATATGCTGGTGCGCTCGGTGTAGCTTTCGTTGAAGCTCATTCTGGTGGGCTTGAGTATTTTCCAGATCAGAAAGTACTTGCAACAGCTTCTCCTTTCTTACCTCAGCCTCCTCACTGACAAGTAAGAGGTTCCTCTGTAATTCCTCGTTCAGCTTCTCCTGTGAGAATTTGTTCTCCTTGTAAGTATCCAACTGAGTCCTTAACTCAATCACAATGTCCATTGTGCTGTGCAATTCTGTCTGCAATGACACAGTTTCCTGGGCAATGGCTACACTTCTCTCTCTCCATTCTTGCAACTCTGTCTGGGACTTGGTGTGCGAATCTTTCAGCTGATGTTCCAGGGACTCTGCTTCTTGTGCTCTCTCTTTCCACTCACGAAGCCCCATCTGCAACTCATTGATTCTGTCATGTAGTTCTTGTTTTTCTGATGAACCTTCTTGAATGATGCTTTCTATTCTCTCCCTGCACATGACCACCTCTGACTGCAATGCCTGCATACAATCTGTAAGCTGTGTCTTCACAGATCTCAGTTGTTCATTAGCACTTGCAAGCTTTTCTTCCCACACTGCAGACTCCTTTTGGACAGCTTTCATGGCATCATCAAATGCTGTTCTCAGCAACTCACCATCCATGGCAGCATCTGCTACTTGTCTCTTTGAAGCATCCAACTCTGCTTGCATTTCCACCATTGCAGCTTCAAATTCCTTGGCCATGTCACCACCCTGTGTGATTGCAGTGTCCTTCACCTGCAGAGATTCATTCTGCAGATCCTTCAGCTGCTTCTCCAGCTCAAGCTGCACAATCCTTCGATCTTCTGCTATGCATGCTGCAATCTTTTGCCTAGCCTCTACCTCCATCTGCAAATTCTCAACTGTACTGTTGAATTGTTTTCTCAAACATTTCTCCTTCTCCTCAGCAAACACTGCTCTCTCTTTCCAGTCCTCCAGCTCACCTTCCAAGTCTCTTGTCAAAGAGTCACATTCCTCCATTGTGCAATACTCTACTGTAGAAGATGCTATGTCCTCCCCCTCCCATTGCAATGCTTTCAATGGTACTGCAAGATCTCCTTTCTTTCTTCTTCCCTCCCTGTGAGTGAAGATTTCTTCTTCACTCCACTCCTCCAGCTGCCCCTCAAGCTTCTCCAATGTGTCAAGAAGATCTAGTTTCACAGACTCACCCTCATCCTCAGCTGAGACAGCCTTCAATTTCCAGCAGTCAACCTCGACTTGCAAGGATTGGATCATATCCTCCAGATGATCTTTCATTCCTTCCTCCTCCTGTGCTCTCTGCTTCCACCCTTCCAATTCCCCTTGCAAAGATCTGATGCAACTTTCAAGCTCCAGTTTCTCTGATGTTGCCTTTTCTTTCCATTGCACTATCTCTGTCCTCAGTGCTTTATCCTCACTCTGCAGAACCTTCACCCAGCTCTGCAATGTTGAATGCTCTGACTTCACAAATCTGGTCTCTTCTTCAGCCTCTGCAACCAGCTTTTTCCCATCTAACAACTCTGCTTGCAAAACTTTCAGTTGTTTTGCAGCATCCTCATTCTTCTTCCTTAGTACGAGGCACTGGCCAGCAGCCATTGCTCCTCTATTCTTCCATCCTTCCAGTTCTGCTTGGAGATTCCTAATGCACTCATCGAGCTCTCCTTTCATAACTGTTGTTTCTTGCACTGCTGCTTCTGCTCTTTCTTTCCATTCCATCACCTCTGCTTTTCCCGCTTCTACACATTTTTGAAGAGCTTGCAATGAGCATTCCAGCTCTGATACTCTCTGCATCATAATTTGTCCTTCAGATGATGCTGTGTCAGCATTGCCTTTCCAGGTTTCCAGCTCAGACTGCAAATCTTCAATAGAGTGCTCAAGCTGCTCTTGTTTTGCCTTCCCCTCTGCCATGGCTGATAACGCTCTGCCTTTCCATACCTCTATTTCTGCTTTGAACTCCTTGATGGAGCTCTCAAGGTCTGCATTGAAGAAAATTGCTTCTTCAGCTACCAAAGCTGACCTTTCTTCCCATGCAGCGACCTCCACTTTCATTGCTTCAAGCTCTCGATTCAAATCGTTCAAGGAAAAGTGCATCTCTTCTCTCATTTTCCTACCTTCATCAGTGATGGAGGCAATGTTCTCCTTCCACTCTAGCATCACAGGTTCAACTTCATGCATGGACTGCTGGAGCTCCAAAATCAAAGCCCTCCCTTCGTGTGCTCTTTGCCTCCAAACAACCAATTCAGATTGCAATACTACCACATCACTATTCTTGTCAGCCAGAGATTCAGCTTTCTCCTTCCATCCTTTCAACTCTGCCTGCAGTGTTCTTACCATAGCTTGCAGACTTTTGTTTGAATCCAGGAGTTGTTCCCTCTCAAGCTTCCTTGCATTAGCATTCAATGCTGCTTGTACTTTCTGTTCTCCAACTTCACCTTCAAGATCTATGATACGACTCTCAAGCTTCAGTTTCTTCACTTCGCTTACATCTTCAGATGCGAATGTGCCCATTGCAACATCAAACTCCTTTTGCAGTGGGTTCATGGCTTCCAATTGCACAAGCTCCTGTTCTGCTTCCATGTCCTTGAGTGCCTGGTGCTGCTTCTCAATCAAATCCAACAAGTCTGAACAATTTTCCTTGTATTGCACAAGGTCAGCTGCACCTTTCTCCATTTTCCTTTCTGAATTTTCAAGGCGTGTCTGCATGGACATCAGCTGACTTTGTAGATCAGTCATTGCATATGATGCCTTGTGACAGTGGTCTTGGCTCTGCTCCAACTGTTGTTGCTTTTCTTTCAACTCTGCTAGCTGGATGCTGGCTTCTTCCTTTGTTCTGCTAAGATTCTCACACAAATTCTCCATCTCACACTGGCAAGCAGCATTTCTCTTTTTTTCATCAGTCAATTGCAGCTTGAGGATTTCCAATGCTCCTTCTGTCACTCTATGCAATTCAACGCCTCTCTCAACTGCAGACTCTGTGGCAGCTAAGGCTGTTTGTGTTTCTGCCAATGCAGTTCTAATCACATTCAGCTCTATTGTTTGTTCAGCCTCCAGAGTCTTCCATTCAGCTCTCTCGTTCTCCATGTCCTGTACTCTGCGCGTAAGTGTGCGGACTTCAGCCTCTTTTGTTAGATTTGTGTTCAATACTTTCTCCAAGTTGCATTTCATTTCAAGCATCTCACTTTCCTTTCTCCTCTGTTGGCTTATAAGGTCTGAGAACTGATTCTGCAGCAATGCTGCCTCCCTCTCCTTCTGACTGAGGCAAAGTTTCACCTTTGAGATCTCACTTGCCAGTTGTTGCACAGTCCACTCTGAAGCAATCAATTTTTCCTCCATCTCTTGGACATTAGCTTCAGCTTTGCTAAGCTTCTCCTTCAGTTTTTGAACAGCCTCCTCATTGATCTGTAGCTGGGCACACAACTTCTCTGCATGTCGCAACTTGCTGTGGAGATCATTGAGTTCTGCATATGCAGATGCAAGACTTTCTTCAGCTACTTCCAGACTCATACCCAGTTTTTGCACAGTAGTGCTGTTGCTCTCAACTTCTCTGATCAATTGAAGTTCCCTTTCATGCAGGTCCTTACCAGCATCTTCCAGCAGACCTCTCACAATGGTAAGCTTCTCATTATCCTTCTTGAGTTCAAGGATGTCCAGTTCTTTTGCATGGACATCCCGCACAAGCATGTCTCTCTCAGCAATCATGTCCTCCAATTGTTGTGTAACCTGTAAGTCCCCAACAATCCACCAAAAAAAGCTTCATCAGAAACACAAATGATGCATCCACAAGGGAAAATTTACTAGTATTCAGTTCTCATGCAATGCTTCTAATGTGCAAACTACATTTGCAGGAGCTACAGGTGGTTGAAGGTGGAGATAAGAATTTTGGCCACTGATGAATTACCTCGTTCAGTTCTTTGTTCAAAACAGGAACCGTTTTCTCCAAAGTCTCAAGGCGCTTCACAGATGCTCCTTTTGATGACTCTGCTTCTTCTTGCACATTTCGCAGCTCAGCATGTAGACAGTTGATGCCATATGTTGCTTTCTCTACAATCTCTGCAGTCTCGTTGAGTTCTCCTGTTACAGCATGCAAGCGCTCCTCCATAGTGTCCTGTGATTCCTGTTGATCTTGCAATCTCTCTTCCATTGAGGCAATCTTCAAGGTTTGAACATTTGCTGCTTCAGCAACTCCTCTGTAAAGAGCCTTTAGCTCATGTAGGTCCCCTCTTAGCTGCTCAATGGAAACATCCCTGGTTGCAACTTCAGTAATCAAGGACCTATCCAGAAGATGAGCTCTTTTCTTTAGCTTCTCAATCTCCAGTCTTTCTGCCACCAGTTTCTTGTTGGCTTCCTGTGCCCTCAGAGACTGCACAAGTAAAGGTGTCCTACAAGATGATAAACTAGAATCTAAATTGGATATGAGACTCTGATGCTTTTCAAGATTGTGTGCCTTCTCTGGAATCTGTTCCTCAAGTTGTTGCAATGGTTTCTCCTTCTTTGTGTGCCATGATGGTTTCTCACTACTTTCCTGACCCAAAAAATCACTGTCAGCCTTCCTTAGCTCCATCTTCTCTAATTTGTTGCTGTGTGTTAGCTGCTGCAAACCCTCAGACTGGAATGAATTTTTGTCTGTCTTCACATCTCCTACAAATAAACTTGCCTGTGCAAGTTGCAACTCCAGGTTGGTGGTCTGACTCTCAGATTTTGCTCTGTGCTTTTCTGTGTCATCAAGCAAAAGTAGTACCCTTTTGAGCTCTTGCTCGAGCTTTGAATGCTTGTGCTCAAGATCTTCAATTGAAGCTTTTCTGCGGTCAAGCTCAATTTCAATCTCTATCAACTGGGCATCCTTGGAAGCTATGCTTGCTTCAGCAGCAGCCAGACTTTTCAGTAGATTGTCCATCTCTTCCTGTGACAGATGTTTCTTCTTGCCCTTTGTTCTCTCAACACTGAAACCATTGGCTTTCTTGTGCACCCAAATTTGTTCATCCTGCAACACTTGTTGTAGTTCCTCATGGTCCCTTTTGTATGTCTGAAATTGAACCTCTGTTCTTCTTAGGTTGTCACACTCTTGCTCAATCTGTACATGCTTGAGTTGCATCTCTTTGATCTGCATATTCTTTGCAGACAATGTCTCTCGCAGTGATGCTATCTCTTTGGTGGTGCTTGCTCTCAAGGTCTCTATGCCAGATTGCGCTGCTTCAAACTCAATTGCAACGTTCTCTTTCCCTGCTTGGGCCTGAGTTGATTGCAATGCCAGAAGCTTTCTCCGACTTTCTTCATGAGCAAGTGCCTGGTGTAGTATCTGAAGCTGAGTGCGATTCTCTTGGGCTAGTCTCTCCTTTGACTGCAGATTGTCTTGCAGTAAATCAATCGCCTTGAACATGTCTGTTTTTTCTGACTCCCACTGGCATCGAGCCTCATGAAATTGTTTGCGCAGCTTGGAGTGGGCCTCTTCAAGGGACTGAAATTGCTCATTCCTCCATTTTGCTTCCTGCTGCAAGTTTCTATGGGCTTTGTCCACTTGCAACAAATGTCTCTCCCGATGCTTATACTCAGCCAGGGTTGACTCCACTTTGGCTTTTGATGATCTCTCATGAGCAAGAGCCTTCTCAACTATTGTGAGTGTTGTCTTCAACACACCAGCTTGTGCCTTACAATCATCAACTTGTGCCTCAAGAGAGATGGTCCCAGTTGCTAGGGTGTCAAGCTCTGATTGCATCTAGCAACATACCAAATACATCAACAAATCAATATCCAAAGGTGTTAGAGATGAGCATTTCCAGTCTCTCTTTGTTCATGTAAGGCATGGCTTCTGTTTTTTGAAACTATCTTTTGTTTCTATGATGCATGGCAGAGAGATCACTCATATCCTGGCCTGAATACACTTCACAATGCCCCTAATGACATGCACCTGCATCTGAATGAGATTGCAATACCTGACTCAATAATGCAGCCTTCACATTGGCATCTGCCTCTGCTGCCAAACACCTTGCCTCAAGTTTCTTCACCTGGGTCCCAAATGTTGCAAGCTCAATCTCCCTGTCCTGGAGGATCACTTCTTGCTGCTCACACTTTGATTGACATATTTCCATGGTATTGTGAACTTGTTGCATCTCTAACATTTGTTGTATCTGCATCTGCGCATGGGCAGCACATACCTTCTCATATTCATCTCTCATTAAGATGAGTTGCTCTGTTTTTTCACTCAGCTCTTGTGCTGCTCTACTATACTTGTTCTCCAGCTCTTCAAACTGGTACTCTAACTCAGCGAGCCTCTGCTGCTGCTGTTCCAACATATCCTGCTTAGACTTGCAGTTTTTCTCAAGGTCTTGGATGGCTGAGTGATGATGCTCTATCTCAGCCTGCAGGTTGGCTCTTTCAATGGCACTCTTGTCCACTGCCTGTTCTGCCTTTTCACACTGTCTCTGCACATGCTCCAAAGTCACCTTAAAGACACCAAGCTCTTTCTCAAGCTCATGGATTTGCTCTTCCTTCTTGATCTTACTTGTGTTTGCTGCATTGAGATCAGAGAGAATCCTTGCCCTCTCTACCTGCCAATGGTTATCCTTCTTTGCAGACTTACTCAAAATGTTCTCCTCTAGCAACTGCTGCACTTCATGCTCCAGTGCCTGTTTGGAGCTGTCTAAATGAGCTAGCAAATTCTCCAGGGAAGAATTTCTTTGATGACTGTCTGGTGCTGGTGTCACATTGTTCTGAGAGGCACTAAACTCAGGGGTTCTCATTGCCTGCAAGCTCATCTGAGGTGAGATATCATTGCAAGGCAGCATCTTCATCTCATGTACCTAGAATTGGACATACACAAGATTACTGCAACGAAAGTCATCATTTGAAAAACACTTTGCACAGTTTATAAAGAATCAACACATTGCTATATTCATTTCCATAAAAACACAAGAGTCAACTTCAATATCAACTTACTATGAGGAGGCTTGAGGGTGGGTGAACAGGTGGGGTGAAGGACAAACTGCCCTCCCCAGTTCTTGCTCTTTTGTCCATCTCAGGAGGTTGTCCCTTTCCCATTGACTTGCTCAGTCTGTGAGACCATGAATCCACACACTGGTTTCATGTGAGGGACCTCCATTCTCACAGTCTGGTTGTGGCAACATGTGCAATATTTTTGAGCAGGCTATGTGACAGAGTTCAGAAACCGTAGACGTAATTTACAATTCAACAATGCTCGAAATGTAGAGCTCACAGTGTACATATGGCATGAATAGTTATTCAACTGTGCAATGATATGACAAGCTTTAGTTTGGCATTTGCTAAGAGAAATCAACACGTACCTCGGATGACTACTCTCTACCATCTAGCATCCATGACCCGGTGTGATTTGCAAGGTGGTCATGGGCACGAACCACTAGCCATTTAGCTTGAACTTGCTCAAGCGACAACGAGGAATTACAGAGTGTCCCGACAAGGAGATCCTCCCGAAAGTAGCAAGACCACTCTAAGAGCTTCTGTTGTCTAGTTTCTCTCCTCCAGGAGTGTTATAAGCTCTAGAATTAGCGAAACTCAACAGATTCGGAAAATTCCCCCCCTACATATTTGTTCGAGAAGCTCACAATGACTGGCTGACTGACTGGTTGTGTCGACTACATTGCTTCTTGTTTATACAATGCTGTAGTTCGCAGAACCGCAAAACGAATTCGCGCATAAAATATAGCGATGACCGGCGAAGAATCTCCCCTCAAAATTTTGAATCTTTGTGTTTAAAGAGAAGCCAAACAAATTTCCACACCGAGAAAAAAATTGCGAGATGGGGTGGAGACTCAAGGTACCGGAGAAGAAGAGGCAAAGCTGACGATCACGTCCTCCATGATCCATATGACGGGATGACGATCTCCAAAGCTCCAAAGCGTCGAGCGAAACCGAAGGAGCAGCCGACGATATCGCACACAACGCATCAAAATACAGAGCAGATTGATGGCAAGCAAGTTGTAAATAAACGCAGGAGGTCTGGAGATCGATTCCCTTCTCCCTTCCGCCTTCCTAGTGGTGCGATAAAAATAAGTTGCTCATAGCAATGGCTTTGCCCCCTTATGGCAACCAAGATCAAACCAGCAAACAGTTAAAATAAGAAATGGTGGATGAAGTTCACAGCCATAGTGAACCAGGACCCATCAGCGCACCATCCACTGGATACCCCCCGTTGTGACTCGGATATGGATGAACCTCAGCTCAATTACTATCCAGTTCACCCTGGTAAACCATTGTGTAAGAAATGACTACATATAGGTTAAAAAAAGTAAGTGATACTAAGTAAGTAGATGGTTCATAGTTTATAGGTGAGGGAAGTCTTTACTACCTACTAACAACCCACAAGCAGGTTACCTGCAGGTTGTGCAGGTTGTTAAAAAAAGAAACGGAGCTAACCACCCTGGTTAGCTAGGGAACTGGAACCAACCCAACAGAAAACTGTATCGTGATCACTTACCAACCATCATCCTTAATGGGGTATTAGTCTACACTGGTTCACTTTGGCCGAACTTCACAAAACATGAGTTCAGAGTAACTAACACCTGGTGAACATTCTCAAATGTGTAACCGAATGAAAATTACATGGTTCCTTAGTCCCTCCCTTTTGCAGGTCGAGCCAACAAATTGGGCGCAATTGACAACCAATTTTGGAATCGCGCAAACCACGCTGTTCAAAAAAAAGAATTATTTGGCTAGTAATGCTAAACATACTATGTTTAGTGGCTATTAATAAGTCCTATTTTGTTCTTTTTTCAAGAATGCAAAAAAAAGTTAAACTGCCCCCTTCTGGTTTAGGTGCCAATCCCCGCCCAGGGATCCCGGGTCCGGTGGAGCTTCCCGCCCGCGCTCAGCCTGCGCCGTAGACCGCGGGCTTCGCCGCGCGCGCGCGTTGATGACGTCTCAACGGGTCCGGGTGCCCGGGTCTGTGAGCGCGGCCGTGGATGCCGCAAGGGTTTTTTCTTTAATTTTTTCCTGATTGAAAATGAGAGGTATAGTTTTGGTCCAGTTTGTCTTGTCGTTGCAGTGTGAACACGATATAAAAAAATTAGGGCGTCTGAGTGTGAACGGGGGATATCAGAACTGCTGCAAAACGCAAGGCGTAATGCGCAGTTCGTTCTCTACGTTGTTTTCTCGCGCCGCCATCGCCAGACCTGCTGCCGCAGCTCTTCGTCATGGTCTGTTCTCTGCACCTACGGCTACTCCATCGCTGGTTTGTTGTCGATTTTCTCAGTCTTTAGCTGGACAACTAACACCTTGAGTCTCTGAATTTTTTTGGGGGGTTTATTTTGACCGCCATGGGGATTATGTCATTGCTTTCTTCTTTCGGTGACCATGGCTTGATGTCGTTTTGGTGATTGCTGTTCTTTGTCTGCTGCTTCTCTGGTGATAATTTTGAATATTTTCTGTAAATATTCTGTCTTTTAAAGTGCTTCCTTTAACCTCCAATATTATTGCTAGTCTACTTCTACGTTGGATTCGATCTTTAGGGTTAGTGGCGGAAAGCTTCCTGAATTCTTGGAAGACGTTTCCGCTATGTGTAGAAATCTACATTTTGTTTTCGTATCCTTTCGTTGGCGCGGAAGTTTATGGCGGCGCTTTGGGAGATTTGTCATTTTAGGGTTTTTGGGAAGGTTTGTGAACCGGGTGTATACCTGTGGTTGTTGTTGCACGTGAATGAGCGAGTGCTGACTGCTGCCCGTGGTTGCAGGCCTCCGAAAAGAAGCAGCAGAATTGCATGCGGGAGATCAAGGTGCAGAAGCTGGTATTGAATATCTCCGTGGGGGAGAGTGGAGATCGGCTCACCAGGGCATCTAAGGTGATTGCACTCGTCAGCTTGTCTACATTTTTATGTCATTCGATTTTCTACATGGAGGGAATAGTCCTTCGTTTCAGACCTATATGTCAAGATGATGCTATGGGAGGAGGTGTTCACCACGCTTACTTGTGTAGAGGGATTGGTGTTCAGTGTTTTCTCATCTCTTGGAGTTTATCTGTTGCAGGTGTTGGAGCAGCTCAGTGGTCAGACTCCTGTCTTTTCCAAAGGTGAGTTGGGTGCGAGAGTGTGCCTTTCTGTAGAACCTGATGGTTTTTACACAGATTCTGCAACTCAACAGGTTTAAAAGACAAATACTGATGAGTAGTAGAAAGTAGATTGAATATCTACTGGACACTCACAAGAGATTTTGGCATTGCAGCAAGGTACACTGTGCGTTCTTTCGGGATTCGACGCAATGAGAAGATTGCGTGCTATGTTACAGTGCGTGGAGAGAAAGCCACACAGCTCCTGGAGAGTGGACTGAAGGTAAAGGAGTATGAGCTCCTTCGCCGGAATTTCAGTGAAACTGGATGCTTTGGATTTGGTATCCAAGAACACATTGACCTGGGAATCAAGTGAGTTCCTTCTTACTTCTGTGCTTTGGAGGAATCTTATTCTACTTCCTGCTTGGGACACAGGAGGTGCCAAGCACCATCCTCTATGTAGCCTCTCTGTGCTATAGATGCCTGCTTCTACAGGGGTAAGCTAAATGAAATGCACTCTACCTTCACATTCTTTCTGCAGCTTTACTGATGGTACTTCATTAGCAATGACTCTTCAGTGTCGATATTTTGACTGAGGCTTCCCATTGCTACAGCAAATGTCACAGAAGCTCAGGATGCAGATTTTGGTCTAGTTTATTACAGTAAGTTTGAGCTGACTATTATATACTTATCTACAGCCACTATTGGGTGCTGATGAAGTTAGTTGCGAGTAATGGTGGCTAGTCACTGCCATCGGTGATAAAGGTGATAGTCATACATTGTGAGTGGCCAGAACTAGTATGATGAATTTTTTGATGATCTTAAATCTTTTGTTGGTGTTCTCTCTGTAATCATGATGATATTATTTTGTGCTCTATTATGTGATGTAAAAGTGCAACATTTGGTCATTGCAGGTATGACCCTTCCACGGGCATATATGGAATGGACTTCTATGTTGTGCTCGAGCGCCCAGGTTACAGAGTGGGCAGAAGACGCAGGGCTAAATCTCGGGTTGGTATTCAGCATCGTGTCACCAAGGAAGATGCCATGAAGTGGTTCCAGGTCAAGTACGAGGGTGTGATCCTGAACAAGTCACAGAACATTGCCTAGGTGGTCTTGCCTTTTTCAGTCAAAGGTTGAAGGAAAACTAGCATGTAGGGAGGAATGAGACTGCATACACTGTTGAGGATTGCTGCCTTTATTGTAGTAGATTGGTGTAGGACATTTCCCGAGCGCATTTCTAGAGTGGAACACATGGGGTCCAGTTGTCAACGTGCTACCTTTCTGGTGGCAAGAGAGCAAAGGAAGGTTCATAACTAAGGAACATTTAATATGGCAAAATTGTTTCACCAGGATACCTGGATTCTCTTTTCATCTTTGTTTTGTTTTCTTGAACCTATTTTTGAGGAGTAGTAAAATATTTTCACTGGACTCCATATGTTTCAAACTGTGGGCTGCAGTGCTCATTAGACCATTACAGCAAAACTTAAAGAAAACTGTCTTTTGTCAAGCTTTGCCTTAAATAGGAGTTGCTGCAAATTCATGGTTCCAGAGTCTTATCACCATTAGGGTAACTGCAATTATCATTGAACAGAACACTATCAATAATCAGTTGCCATGCCTTCATTTCTAGTTCTTTTGAAGAGATGTCAATGGCCATGTGTGTCAAGTGAAGGTTTACAAAGCATCACTGAACTCCAGAGACAAGGGAGAAGCAATAAGAGCGTCCAGAGAGAAAAAGCAGGAGCAAATGCTTGTCTAAAGAGAAAAAAGCCATTAGACCCATTACTTTCAAACTGTATGTTTTCCTCATTTTTAATCCAATTTAAGTGATTAAAAAAACTTTTGTGTGTGTAAACTAAAGCTGAACCAAAAACATCTTTGAACTCCATTGGCAGCGATAGACCAACGTTCAAAGATCTTAAGCTCTAAAAACAAAAACCGTCTTAACGACTATCACCAAATATTTACCCCCTTAACTTCTAAAGGCTGTATCTTGGTCCTTTCTTGACAGATTTGAGTGATTTGTGTGGTGTTCAATGCCCCAGGTGGAGGGCTACAGCATTTAGTTGAGCTCCAAAAGCAACCCAAGGATATTTATGAATTCGTGCTTCTGTGACACTAAGTGTTTGGTGACTGGCCTAGCTGCCCTAGTAACTTCAGTTTGTTTTATTATAACTGATGTTTTTCATAATTCAATTTCTTATGTGGCATTGTAGAAACCAATTGTGGATTCTAACTTCGAGAAGTATTTCTATTAGTTCAATGCTCACAAGTATTTGAGTGCTAATAGACGTTCAAAATTTGTTCAAGCGTTGTAAGATTCTCTGAGCACCCTCTGAAGCTGATCTATCTTCCAATTGTCATATGGGTTGAACTTTGAAGTACCTAGTTCAAAGCTGCATTAAAAGGAAAACTTTATTGAATTTGTTTGGAAAGGTCTGACTTAGAACAGGAGTGAGTTGAGAGGTCTCAATAAGAAAAAGTTTCAAACAGTGCAGCACAATGTCCATTGCAGGTGGCATTCATATCTTGTAATCATCCTAGTGTTGAAGTACTCTTTGAAATGTGAAAAAAGAGGATAAAAATTTATGTTTGATTGTGTTGAATCCAGAACAGCTCATGAAAAAAAGGTTTGCAAGTGATCTGATTGATTTGATGATCTAGCCAGAGCATCACAAGGAGTTGTTTACATACAGAACTGGGAAACTCCCACTTCATAGTTTGATGAAGAACGAGGAGACACAAGTATGACTATTGTCTGAAACCTGGACTCTCTCCTTTGAAATGCAATACAAAACATGAAGAAAATTTGATGTTGATTGTATTGAATTCAGAAAGAGCATTGCAAGAGGAGAGAGATCTGGATATGCTTCTGGCTGTTTTTGCAATGTTTCTCTCACGTTGAGCAGGACAAAATCCAATGTGCGACATCAAGGTTTCTGAGCAGATTTGACACTCTACGAGCAATGGCAATTGGCGGCTTGCAATTAGCAGAATTGCAGTTTGATTCTCGAGATGTACTGGATAGGTATGTAATTTGCATTTGCAGATAGGGATGCTCTTGCCGAAATCTGATGAAATTTCTCATCCAGAAAAAATAAATTCCTCGGAATGCAAGCGTGCAAGTTGCGAGCCATAGAAGAATCTGAGGAAAAATAAATAAATCACTGCGAAGCGCTTGTGTCCCACGCAAGCTTGTTGAAGAGAAATTCGACGTCCGTGAATTGCTCACGTTTCTGGCAGTTCTAGTTTGTTAAGACTGATGGATAGCTGGGAATTCTTACGGTGTAAGCGTTGTTGCCGCCATCTTTCGCCCCTGATTCTGTGCAATATTGCAGTCGATTGCCAATTGACAATCTGTGTCCATGTGAACTCGTTGGTCATTGGATCGGCGACCGTCTGTTGGTGCAAGCCTGGATGGTTTCCAAGATCCGGTAAGTTGCGTGCAAATGCGCAACAGCATCTTCGAGGGAGAGATATACCCAAAAACAAAACCAAAAAAAACAAAAAACAGGGGCAGCGAATCGATTGCAACGGATAAAACTGCGAGTTTTCAAGGCGTGTGTTTGATGGAAATTTTTGTGACGGAATTTTGATTCACTCATCATTATCCATTTTCTCGATCTCTCGGACTCTCTCTCTTGTGTGTCTCGGAGTTCAGAGATTTGGAGTTCAGAGATTGCAGCTCTGGTTCTTAAGAATGCGCTGTCGGATTTGACCAGGAATCTAGGAGTTTCGTTTTCCACTTTCGGTGCAGCTGTCGATCTCATGAAAGTAGCAGCACTGGGACCCATCTTTGGGTTCTCTTGGAGGAAAAGGAGGAAGATAGTTCAGCTGAACGACGGAATTTGGAGGATGGGGAAGAAGCGGGAGCAGAGAGATGCATGGGGTTGTTGTTACTAAGCTTTAGGTTTGGTAGAGACCACGAGTGTGGATTTGTGAAGAAGATCAGCAGCTGGAGTTCTGTGTTCAAGGAATTTTGGGGAGGAACGAAAGGCTGTTGTTGGTGAAGAGGTTGTTCTGTCGCAGAAGAAAGGGAGGAGGAAGAGGAGGAGGGAGTGGGCTGAAGGAAAGATGACAAGCCCTTGTCTACTACAGCAGGGAAGAGATTTGAGTTCAGGATTTATCAAGTTCTCTTCCTGTAATTCTCGACAACAACAAGAAGAGGGACGACGACGACAACAGTTTGGATTACGGATCAAGAGCTTCCTTCCGCTGGTGTGTAAACAATCCAGAACAAGTAGAGATTATGGATTTCCTGTTTTGTATTCTCGCCAACCTTCCCTTCTTCCACCCCAGCTTTCATCTCCCTGTGGGTTTTTAGATAGGTGTAAGAGAAATAGCGGTGCAGCAGCCACAAGGGCTATTACGCCTCGAGCGAGCCCTTCCACAGTCGAGAAAGAACTGAAGCAAAATGGCTTTGCTGTGAAGAAGGAAACCGTGTTGGGGAAGCTTGCAATCCGGCCGTCACTACGAGAAGTGGTTGTGTTTCAGGAAGGAAAGTCACCAGAACACCTGCGAGCTGCAGCCTACTTGAGAGCAATGTGTTTCTACACTTACCCTGAAGGACGCTCTGAAGAAGCTCTTAAGGTACAAGCTCTCTCTGCCTTTTCATCTCTGCTCTTTTTTTTGTGATTTCTTTTGCTTGCTCGATTTTGGAGTCAGAGAATCTGAGCTTACGTCTCAGCAGTGGGCACAACAGTGGAGAAGGTAAAACATGTTGCAGCTCTTCTCTTGAGATGGCCTTGCAACATCTAAGAGCTTTGGACTTTCTTTGGTCCGCTCTGTTTCTTTGGTCTTGATGAGGGATGTGTGAAGATTGAGAAAGGTTTGATTTGCTGATAGGGGAAGAGATGGTGGTTGGGGTAGTTGCACCAAAAAATGAAAGCAGAAGATGAATGCAGTGCTCTCACATCAAAAGTAGCTGGCCTGGAGCAAGGATACAAGCGTGTTGCGTGCATCATTGCCCTGTGTCCACTCTCAGAGCTTGCTGACAGCAGCCTCTCCCTGAACCCTTCCTGTAAGGTCAGTCTATATTCTCAAGGAAAGTCTGGGCTCATTGCCTGCTCTTGGAGCTTGCTGACAGCAGCCTCTCCCTGAACCCTTCTTGTAAGGTCAGTGTGTATTCTCAAGGGAAGTCTGCTGTGCCCCTTTAGGTTCAAGCTCAGAGTACATTCCAGGGCACAGCAGCAGAAGTATTCCAAGCCTTGATAGATGTCAAATCTGCATTTGCAAACATATAATGCAAGGATTATTGCAGGGTGCTTCTGGCAAATAGTCTGAGTTTCAAGCATTTGCAGGTTGTTCTGGCAAATGATGAAGCACATTCAGTTGTTGGATCCCTTGATTTGAATCAAGGACTTCAACTCCCAGGAGAGCTGAGTGGTGATCACCCTAAGGTATGTGCTGCAGACAAATCCTGACAACATGCTCAGTGAACAACATGTTGTAATGGATCCCCAGTTCAGCTCAGTGAGTGAGTTGTACATGCTCACATTCAAGTTTCAATTATGTGCAATTCTTGTTTCAGTTTATATAATGCAAAGAGTGTGTCTGTAGGATGGAGAAGCAGAGCAAAAAAGAGGTTACCTCTCAAATGTTTGTGTGGCACCACAAGTCCGCAAGCGAGGTATTGGGGCAGCCCTTCTGCAAAGGGCACAAGAAGTTGCACAACTTTGGGGTATATTTCTGTGTCTCTCTCCAAGTCTATTAAATTCACAGTTTCATCTCAAGAAGCTTGAAGTCTATCAACACATTCCAAGGATTTGATGCAAGCAGGAAACTAGGGGAAAAAAAGTTAGGTCTCCTGGATTTTCTTGCAGATTTTTCTGACAACTTGTGATTTCTGTTTTGGAAAAACAGGTGTGACTGATCTGTATGTACATGTAGTGGCAAATAATCAGGCAGCAATGATGCTGTACACCAAAGGTGGATTCCTATATGAGAAGGAAGAGACTGTGTCACATGCTAGAATGCTGTCACGTCCACGCCGTCTTCTGTTGCACAAGAGAATTCAGACACCCATATCAACCTAAACTAATTCATGTACTTTTATGGGGAATTGCTGCTTGGGTAGTGAATCCATTTTGGCAATCACAAGCCTTCTCACTTGCCTTGGTCTCTTGAACTCTATTTAGAGGGGGTTCCAGACCATATTGATTAGAATGCAATTGTCGCTTCATTTTTCACCTTTTTGTGAATTTACTTCAGCAATAGGATTCTTTGATGTGATTTTGGAAATTACAGATGTTGGCAGAAACCCAAAACCTCCCATATAGGCATGGCTGCTTGTAAGGCAAGTCATGCTGTTAGATTCAGACATTGCAGTAGATTGAAGGTATCTTTATTTCATCATTAGTATGGCAAATTTTTAAGTATTATTCAAGATTAATCTGGAAGCAAGAATGGCTTCCTTTTGCAATCACTTGCACCTTGTTCTCCCAGATAGTTTATTCCATCATAACTTTCTCAGTTTTAGCTGTATTTTGCATTTGAATCTTGGTGCAAATAATGGACTTGAATTGATCAGCAGTGAGTAACACTAAGTACCTCACCACAGGATGTAGTGTGTGAAGAATACCCATGTGAGATAATAGCCAATTGTTGCTTTAGGATAACCTTGTCAGTGGGTACTTGCTCAAAGAGCCTTCCCATTGCTTATGGGTCATGAAACACATGGCCTGATTGCATTCACCAAGAACAAGAGGCTTTCATACCAAAGAAAAAAAGCTGGTAAATTCATTAGCATTTATGCATATCATCAGATAAGACCAAATAATTTTGCAACCTCTTCAATGGGAGCAACCATTTTAATGGCAAAATAAACAACCAAAATATTTATTGTTTGAAAAAACATTTTATTTCCATCAAGGAAAATTACATGTTTAATGTTTTGGTGACATAGAAAGTCAAGATGACAATTCCACGTCCAGTCTCCAAATGAAAATATCTAATGATATTTCACTTGATTTTAAACATCAAAGGAGATTAGGGGCTAGTTCACTGCATTCAATTCCACACTACAAATACATCAATGCATTCGAAGTCATTTAATTTCAATACGCTTTGCCTAACCCTTTGTTCAATTGTTTTGCTATAGCACCACTTGGAAACCTAAACTGTGGTAACAAAGTGTGTAAGTTAACTTGTCTCAATTCTCAAATAACTACTAATAGTTTACCCCCTAACGCATTGAAACTAAAACAAAAAGAAAAAAGAATTCAATTCCAACTTTTTGAGTCATACATAAGAAATGTTCAACACACTCAAAAAAGGGACTGAAACTGAAATCACACATGCCAAATGAAATGCACATGATAACAAAACTGTTTACAAATGCCACTTGCGAGCTTCCAACTAAAAACCCTAATTCAAAACATAGACAAATCAATGCTTGAGACTATGTATCAACCAACATAATAACCAAAACAATGTGAAAACAATGCTGTTGTACAAATATTGATCTTCACACTGGAACCTCACAGTGATCAAAGAGCTGGTTATAAATGATGACAAGAAAGGCTAACTGGAAAAACAAAACATACAAACCAGTACTCATTCCTTGTCAGGGACCTGTGATGAAACATAAGCGGTTCCCATGAATGCCACTGAATACTGTGTGTGCAAAATTAAACCAAAGCAGCTTCAGTATTGCCCACAATGAAGCTATTTTTCTTGCTTTGTCCATCTTAAGGAGAAGAAGAGGCAATGTGATAAGCAGGCAAAACAGCAGATGATAACTCGATCCTGTGAACAGTAGAATACCTAAACACTACACCCAGGAGTTTGGTGCATCTTGATATTGACTAACTTGGCAAGCCAATATCAATTTGCATGAAGCCTAAAAGTCAAAATATTTTGGATGAAAGGAATGTGGAAACTCTGCTACAGTAATTCATATAGTTCTGAAGTTAAATAGCAGAAGGTGAAGGAGCTTGAGCCCTTATGTACACCCTGATTCACAGGATAACAAGTTGCAAATGCACTAGGTTAGATAAAAGCAATTTAAAAAACTAAGCTGGGATCTTAGAAGATCATGATACAAGTTTAATGAAAGTGCAGATGATGTAAACCACCACCTCCACTATTTGTGGCATTGAACCAACCCCAACCAGGATGGAGAAGATATCTTAGTGAAGATTATAGAACCATGAAGACAATGAACAGCAGCAGTGCCACGCTCACAATCACCAAAATCCAACATGTCTGCATCATTTACAATAAGATTCCAAATTAATACTCATGCAATTTCATCTCTGCTACAACTCCAAAACTTGATGTATTTCCATGGTCTCCACCTTGATTGTCTGCTAATACAGATGTTTGTAAACATGTCAATGTGCCCTCTTCCAAACACTTCTGATACCAACTAAACTTTGGCCAAAACCACTACATATTTTGCCTAAGGATCATGTGCAAACGAAAAAACCATGAAGGTGAGTAATGCTCACAATGGATGCTCCAGACTTTTGACTCTTCACTGCCTTGACAAGTTGGCGGTTACCCTGAACTGTAGCAGAATGTGCACTTTCTATATGTGAGTCAATGTCATCTGCAGAGCGAGGGCCACACCATTGTCAGCTTCTTTCCTTTCCAGAGCTCCAGGAATCATCATAAACAATGAAAACTGCAAGTCACAATCAGGTCCAGCTGGCTAATGCTTGTTCACTGCTGGTGAGAAAGTTCAGAGATTTTGAAGGAAAAACATGAAACAGAAGTACATGCATGGACACTCACCTATCATGTATCCTTGTTCATTGACAAGGACAGCCAAGTCTTTGAAAATTTCATTGACTTCACCAATCTGCTGATGAATCTCCCGAATGCCTTGCTCTCTCTCCTCAATCACTGCTTCATTGAATACAACTTCATTTTCCAACTGGAGGAAATCTTGTCTGCATATATTCAAATTCAACCCATCAGAAGACAATAAATACAACATAGATATACACAATAGCTAACGACATCTTGCATAGGCAGTTCTTGCACATGCATGCAGAAACAAACCAGAGGTTGCTACATATAGTGTCTTCCTGAGATTATTACAATGGACAGCACCTACTTGCATTTGCACACCTACACACACACCCTCTCAGGTCATTGTTGACAACCTGGTTGCACAAATCAGTTCATGAACAATTTGCTCACATACCTTCTTTGCTCAGCAAACAGAGCTCGCTGCTCCTGATTATCTTCAGGCATCAGCTTAAACTCACCAGAGAATTGACTGCAGCACAAAGCACAAGATGAAGAGGCTAAAAGACATCAAAATGGAACCAACTCCTGAAGAACGCACAAACTAAAAATCTAAAGTAAGAAGAGTGTTCTAGAGATTAGAACAACACTCGTCAGAATTGAACACCACATCCAGAGTTTGTATTTTACCTTGTAGGAAGGACCGCTTGAGCAACAAATGGAATGTAGAATTTTTCCCGATCCTGAGCAATTTTTTGGGCATTTTGGAATTCAACAAGAACTGCCTGGAAATCCTTGGCCAACTTTGCATCACTCACCCTCTTTGTAGCCTGCAGACTCAAAACAACCTCCCACTCAAGGTTGAGTTTGTGCCTTCATGATTGTCATTTGTATTAAAACCTCATCTGGATGAGTTGTATATTTAACAGTGCAGAGCAAGCTCAGTTTCTGACATCAAGAATAAAAACTGAGAGGGCATACAAATTAAAGCATTGCTTACAGTGGCATTGTTATGATCACGCTCACTGGCAGATTTCAGCTTGGCTCCAGTTTCCTTTGCCAATTGACCTATGTGCTGTCGAGTTTTGTGCCTACAAATTGCAAATACACATGCTGATTATGAAGGTGAACACAAAATAAGACAAAAGTGCACAACTCTGGTTGATGAATTGATCATGGACAACACCCGTAAAGCAGATTAACTGCCACAGATACCCACCCTCTCATGCCTCAAGCTTACTTTTAACTGCAAGGATGGTGCAACTGAACCCTAATCAAAGAACTGAAGACAACTATATAGAAACATGCACAGATATCATCCCCTGATCTCCTTCCTGCAGCAATTTCTCACTTCGGATGTCAGCAAGGGCCAAGGATTTCTTCATCTTTGTCCGAGGAGCCCAAAGCTGAAGAGTTGTGATCAACCAAAACACCAGAATCAATCAAAACGGGATCCAGATTCAAAAGCCCTTAAAACTCTTTCCATAGCCTTGCAAAGCTATAGTCCCGAACAATTCAAATTTCACAAATTGCACCCCAAGAGATCGTCACACAATTGAACCAAACAACTTCAGGAACATTAGGGTTTGTGACAGGCGGAGGAAGGTAAAGACAATAGGGGTCGCGGGAGACGATGTGGGTCACCAACAAAACTTACAGTTTCTCACGCAGGGCAGGCGTGTCTTTTGGGGTGCCGAGACTATTGCTTAACTTCTTGAAAGACGAGACGGCAGTGTTAATCTGGAACACACCCGCCGCTAACGCCTGTGACGGATCCTGTTGCCGACGGCCGGGAGTCAAGCCCCCAGCCTCAACATCCAGAAAGCTCATAATACCACGTCCTCCACACTGCCCTCTGGATGCTACAACCTCCTATCTCCGTATCCCCCTCCACCTCTAAGCCAGCGAGCAGCAGTCTCTTGCTCCAACAGAAACCCTAGAAAGAGAAAAACCAAGGCAAAAAAAAATGACAACACAAAAGCTCTTCCGCGTTCTTCTACATTTAGATGTGATGGTAACCTGTCACCTCGTTTCTAATGTGCTTTGAAAGGCTCTTTCGTGCGAAGGTTTTGCTCGTAGATCGATGCGAGATCGTTATTTTGCGAGGAAAGAAACGCAGCGCAGGTGTCGCGCGCGCTCGAGACGGGAGAGACGATGTAGCCTATTTTATTTTCTTTTATTTATTGCTTTATTTTTGCTGATTCGTAAACCCTAATAATTTTATTGGAAAAAAGAGGAGGAGTCAGCTCGATGAATTAATTAAAAATCCACTTTGTGATTTGACATTATAAAAATAAAAATATCAAGAATTATTCATATTTTTTTAAAAAAAGAAAAAAAAAGAGAACTAGCTTGCTGCTTAAATGTATACACTGAATGAAAGAGGCCGCACTGCCCGTTCCAGAATATAACCCAGCTGGGGTGGATTATTTTTGAAACGTTCGATCTTGACGCTGATATCCGAGCCGTTGATTTGACATGGATCAATTGCCAATGTACTATTGCAAGTTTGTAATCAGCCAATCGCAGACCATTATCAACCGTTAATTGATACAGATCAATTGCTAATCGACCATTACACGATTGTTCTCTGCCAAACCTCAGAAAGTTCTGAGCCATAGATTGACAAATCTATTTCTAATGGACCATTCCAAGATTGTAATCTTCCAACTACGAACATTTCTGATAGTAATCTGCATGGGGAAGTGGAAGAAATAACTGTAACAGCTGGTTACATTTCATAAGTTTTTACAGGATTGCACTTTCCACTATGTAATGGAAAATAGGGTTTGGATCATGGCTAAGAGCATCTCCACCGGTGCTCAATATGTGACTCCGGACAGTGAAATTTATTGTGAAAAAGTCAAAATGTGCCGGTTTAGCTAAGGAAATTGGTTTTTCTGCCCCAAATCCGTGCAGCTTGCCTTAGCTGGTAAGAGGCGCAACACAGTTTTGCACTTGCAAAGAAGAGTAATAAATTGGGCGTGATTGCTGCTCAGTATTTCTGATTGGTCGATCATAATGATTGGTCCAGGTGGTTTGCTATTAGCAGTTCTCACGTATATGCAGTTCCAGTTACAGTTTTATTGGTGGGGTTGTCAAAAAAAAGAAAAAAAGCTAAACTTAGACATTTAATTTTATTATCCAGAGTGACATACTGAGCACCGGTGGAGATGCTCTAATGGCACCCCTTACTTACTCAGATGTAAGGTTTTGCATCCTTGAAGGAACATCCTTTACACTAGGTGAGTCACTAGAAGGAGTAGGGGGTTTTCCCAAATGCATTTGGAGTCTTTGAAACCATCACCACCACCACCTACCATTGGAACCTTCAAGAAAAGTTCATAAATCTGTCAATGCAATATCAGACGTAGTTTGGTTCATACTCCAGTGAACATCTGTTTAACCAGTGATGTTGAAATGTGGATCCATTCATTATCACCCACTATTCATCCATGAGTAGTATGGTTCAACATCCATCATTGTTGCTTATCCATACATAAAGCCTTTTTAATAAGGTCTGGAAAAAAATGTCTACCCATGTGTAACAAATTAATATACATTTCCCTCTCCTCTCTTTAGTTGATACTAGTTTGAACCCGTGCCTAGTGCACAGGTGTGTGTGTATTTGACGGTACACATTACAAAATTACAATTACAAACTACATTTCCAAAACCTCTTTATATACGACATTATGCATGTATCCATCAGGACCCTGGCCACTGAAAATCTTGATGTTTGCACTGCTTGTGACCGGTGAGATAGCATTGTGCCATCTCTTCCTATTGCTTTCTCCGCCATGCCACGTCTGTATTCCACTCTTTCTTCACCCCGTTGGAGTAAACAGACCATGACAGAACAGATGGATGACCAGATGGATGGATGGATGACCAGACGAATGGATGTAATGCTTCATGCGACTGGTGGTGGAGGGTTCGGTTCGTAGTGATTCCCTTTCCTCCTTGTGGCTCGTCTCTTTTGGGCTGTTTGCTTGCCTGGACTTTGGTCATTGCCCTTTTGTTTCTTTTTCTCTCCTTTTCTTGCGTGCTTTCTTTTTATAAAGTTTGGCAGGGTTTCATCAATTAATAAAAAAAATTGATCTTAAGTTCTTTAATGTTTAGAACTGTGTTTTAGAATGCTTTATTTAGTGGCGACTGAACTTTTCAACTTTTCATGTGTAGCCAAATTTGGCTAAGTCCTCTTGTGGATGACTGCCCAATGCCAACCCACCTAGCTCACACAAATACAAAATATACCCTCTCAATGCACATTTTTTCATTTGTTACACAAATTGTGAAATTTTGAGGAAGTGTTTCTTTTTTGGGAGAATGTCCCCACATTTATGTCTACTAGCTATTGTTTTCACAATTCTTTACAAATGTGTTGCCCTCTAAAATCCTAGGGGGTACAACATTTTCTTAGATGTGTCAAAAAGTGACATTTTCAATTTTTTTTAAAAATGCATTTGTGAAATTTTTTTGTAAAGTGTCATGTATGGATGTTATCCATACAATTGAAAATCAACAATCAATTATCAATGTTTAAAAGATGAATTTAAAAGCATTAAACTTTGACACTTGAATTATAGATACATATTTTGGTGTAAGGTTGTGAAATTGAACATAATTGGAAAATTTTAAGGGTAACATAAGTGATGGAAAGAATGCAAAACAATCAACACTTGAAGTGAACAAATCAACAAAATAATAAGTTTTTCAACAAAGGAAAACTTTTTGGGGTCCCAACGCTTGAAGGCTAAAGAAAACGGCAATAACTTTTATTAATTTTTTTTTGTGGAAGTGGTCAATAATTTTAGAAGCTACCTTTGAAAGAAGGGAGAAAAAAAAGTGTCAAAGGTACATCTTACCTTGAATGTTTCAAAAAGAAAAAACATTAAGTACTTTAAGAATTATTAAGTACTTTAAGGCTTACCTAAGGACCAAGAGGGGGGGATTTTTTGGGAATGAGTTTTTTAACAATTGAAAGGTTGGTAGCCATTGGTCTACCAAATTAAAAAGGTTTTAGGGTTTTATTTGATCAGCAAGCTGTGCTGAAATTTGGACAATGACTATTTAGAAAGGTCACAAGGACTTCTGCAAATGTATTGACCTATTTTAGGGCCAAATTTAATCCTTGTTTAAAAGGTCAAGTGACAATTTGATAACCACTTGAGACTGGATGGCATTGAATCTTAGAAAAGTATTTAAATTAGGGATCTTATTATGAAGAGATCATTTTCTTCATCTTACTTTGCTTTCCTTCTTGAGCAATTCAAGGGGAGGATCACCTTTGAATTTTTGTTTCTTTTCTTGAAGAAAACAGGATACTTTATTTTGTTCACCATCACTTTGTGCGTTTTTCTATTTTTGCCATTATTCTCTAGTTTTTAGGATTTTTGTATGAAACAATTGCAATTGAATGGATTTACCTTATTATTCAGTAGAAGAAACAATTTTGATTTTGTCTATTACAATTTTTACAAAACTGTTGATACAAAAATCCCCTTTGAGAAATTGTGCATTACGATTACATTGTGATATAGTTATCGGTAAAATCTGGTGATTAGGTGGTGAAAACGGCCAGTTTTGGCATAATAGGGAATCAAATGCATAATTGGGAATGAAAATTTTACAATACAAAATAACTGGGACTCAAATTAGTTTTTTCACCAATTTTGGCGGTAAACAGAGTTTCATCCTGTCTTTTCTTTTTCCAGAGCGCCTCCACTGCTGCTGCATATGTTTTCACTGCTCTTACCTGTACAACTACTATAATTAGTCTCGTACCTGCTCTTACCTGTATGACTACTATAATTAGTCTTAGACCCTGTGTATACTGAGATTTAATAAAATTTCATTACTTTGCAGATACCAACTGAAAGAGGGGATAGGGGGTGAAAGCAAGCCCAAAGACAAGGTGAAGACAGGGTGACTTTCGGGATAACTCTAATATTTGTAGGAAGTTTGACAATTTGCAGCTGATAGTATAAAGTTATCCCTAAAGTCATCATGAGTTTCACAGGGTGTCTCACACCCAATTTATTTCAACTCTTTGGATTGGGGGAGGCTTTTTTGGGATTTTGAGGGTGGGGTGAGGGGATTTGGGTGGGGGCCGAGAGGGTCATGATTTTAGTGTATTTTTCCTCGAAGGGTTATAGGGGTCCAAATAGGTGGAGGGCTGGAGGAAGGGATTTTTTTTTTCCTAGAAGGGGTTTCAAGTCCCTAAATATATATTTTCTTTGTTGGAGGTTTAGGGGGTACTTGGATTGGGTGAGGGTTCAAGTTTTATTTTTAGGGTTTAAAAAGTAGGGGTTGAGGGAGCTTTTCATTTAATATCTTTGATGCTATATAAGTGGGAGGGATCTCATTTTTGCAGTTTTTTTTTCAATCTCATTTCATTTGGGAGTGTAAAGTGATTTGAATGGTTTTTTTTAAGGTTGTTGAGAGTCTCATTTTATTTTTCTTTTTGAAGGCCCATTTCACTTGCCATCTGTGGAGATAATTTTATCTGGTCTTGATTTGAGCTTCTTTAATAGCAACGAGGAGATGGTTAAAGAAATTGCAACAGATGATCAAATCAAATTACAGTGGAAGCTAAAATCACTTGTGTCATCACTTGGGAATATTTTACATTGGCAGAGTTGGAGGAAAAAAATGTCCAATTAATGAACCCCAAGGTAGGTCTGCAAGACACCCTAATGACTAAACACTTTTGTGGGGTGGAATTAGTTACACATGTTAGGGGCTTTTCTAGCTTGAAGATTCATGTCTAACTTTGGCTAAGGAAACCAAATTAAACAAAATGAAAGAGGGACACAATGAAAAAAATAGAGAGAGTTAAAGAGACAAAATGAGAATTATAGACAGAAAGAAAGTGAGGGAGAGATTTAAGTGAAGACAGAAAAAAGGAAAAAAGAGACAAAATGAAGAGGAGAAATAGAATGAGGTTCAAAAAAAGTGTTACAATTTTAAAGAAATGGAGAAAGAAAGAGACTAAGTGAGGGAGAAAGAGAATGAGGGATGGAGAAAAATAAATAAAGACAAAATAAAGTTTTTTAAACTTTTAAACAAAAAGAATTTTAATGACACACATTTACAGATTTTGGAATCAACAAGATAGGACTCAAATTGAAAGCACATCAAATCAAATGAAACAAGACAAAAATAATTCAAATTGATTGCACATGAAATAATTTAAATTGAAATTTGTCAAAAATTTGTGTTCTTTCAAAATTGGACAATAGTGCAAATACCAACATGGACATATTAAAGGAGTTCTTCCACATTACATTGAGTGGCATTAAAATAATCATTTTTTGAATTGTAGAAAGTGAGATAAGTTAGGTCAATGGGTAGAAAGCACATTTTTAAAGTTTGAAGCTTAAATTTGAAGTGCATTTGGAACAAGCACATTGGGATATCATTCATTACAAGGTGTTGAAGGTAGGATCTATGGTCAACTTTGAATACCTACAATGTATTCCAAGGAAACATGACGATGTTTTTCTCACTCAACAAATACACCAAAGCATTGAGGGTGTCAAAGGCAAATGGGCGAAAATGTGTTGCATAACAATGGAAACCAAAAGAGGAAACAACAATCTACTTTTCTTTTTCAAGCACAATTGTAACTTAGGGTTTTGGATGTATGAGGGTTCATAGGATTTGGGGGGAAGATTTGTTTACATGTTGAGGTATGAAAAAAGTTTTTTGTGAAATTGAACTAATTTTCTTTTAGTTAGGGTTTGCACAAATTCACATACCTTGCAACAATGACTGAAAAGAAACCACACAAGGGTGGCAAAAGACCACACACACAACAATATAAATTCTCAAATCTTGAATTTTTTAAAACAATCGTAAAAACCCCATCATTTTTACAAAAGTGTGTTGTTACGATGACCACGACTATAAAAAGTCTTAAATTTCAATTGTAGGTTCAAACACTATTTGAATTTAGAAAATGACAACCTAAGTGATGATTGCATGCTAATTTTTTTAAGCATTCAACTTCTTCCACTTCTATTAATGCACCTCCCAATCAACCTTTCTCCAAATCACAACATCGTCTTTCAAGCATGGGACCTCCAAAGTGCAACTTCCTCCAAAAAAATTTCAAGCACTCTTTGGCAATCAAAAACTCTTGCCTTCTCTACATTCAAACATTTTGATTTCCTTATGTAATTATTTCAAGCCTTCCCTTTGATTTCAAACTCATTTGCTCCATTCACAAAAAATGCAAACATTTTCAAAGCTTGTTATCTCTTATAATCATTCTTGGTGCATTTTGAAATTTTCCCATTTTTTCCTTTGTCACCTCCTTGCCTTATGTTTTTCACTATCCCTTGTATTTTTTATTGCATCTCATGTTTTCAGCAAACACGAAGTTCTCACCTTTGTTTTTTCATACTTTGTTAATAACTTTATTGCATAAAGGCTTTTGATCACACTCAATAGAGTTACAAATCAATGAACTTATTGGGTGTAAAGATTTAATACTCTTTTGATAACTTTGATTTTATTTGTGAAGGGTAAAAGACATTTTCCACACACAAGACATTACTTTTAAGTGCTATCATTTCTAGAGGAGGAATACTTTATTAAAGGAAGGTGCCCTTCACATACACTAAAATAATTGTACCAATTATTTATACATAGAAAAATTACAACAATAAATTGTTTTCAATTTGGGTACCACTAATAAACATGGATGCAAATTGGGGTTTACTTCCAACAATAACCTCATAGCACAATCTAGGTTTAACAATAGATCAATCTTGTACATTGGTCATTCACCAAACCAAGAATAACACTTCATTAGTAGAAAGACATACATTTTCAAAATATCCAAGTTGACTAATTGGTATTATTTTTCTATTGAAATGTTCATTTGGACATGAATGGACATTGTAATTACTAATTGATCAATTTGACTAGTGATGACCCATTTGAATACTTGTCAAAATGGAACTTCCAATCAAATTGGACAAAAATATTTCCTTGGGGAAGATGGTCAATGACTTTTAGTTAAATGGAACATTTGGTCAAGTTGAACAAACAAAAATGACATCCTACCTACGTACATACCTATTATGGTACCTACCTACTGTAGGTAAGTACCTATTACGATACCTTGGTAGTTAAGTGTAAGTATTATGAATTTGACAATCGCAAACTAAGCTAGTTATGATTGTCAAATAAAACATGAATAAAAAAAAATTTGTTTCAAACCTATGGGTTTGATTACCTCTAAAGCCTCAAAAAACATATCCTACAATTTTCCTTGAAGGTAAAACCACAAAAAAAGAAAAAATAATTAAAATAATTGATTCCACACACCTACATAAGGTAGTTACTTCTTGTAGCAACATATGCAAGACGTATGCCTACTTTGGAAAACAAGAAATGAAGAAAAAACACATAAACTACTTACTATCACCCTAATTGAAGAAAAATCCAAAAAACACAACAAGCAATTTTTTACATTACACAACTAAGTATTCTTAATTACTTTTTAAACCCAAATGAAAAGAATAATCACATACACATATAGACTTTTATTTCTCACATCCCATAAACCTAACTTCATGGCCTTGCCAAAGTACAACAATTCTTTCACATTCTAACTTTCTCTCACACCGTAGCCAACATAGTCCCTAAACTCCCCCTATGAAGAACATGATCCTCCCAAGATTTTCCCACCACCCATGTGTATATGGGAATTTAATCTTTTCCTAGATCGGTGGCATTCCAAGTTTTCCCCAAATTCCATTTAATTACACATTGAACTAACCAACTCACTACTTTATTGAAGTCCAATTGAATTAATTAGCATCCCTTCCCTAAATGTAGGGAAATGGCAAGTAAACCTCCCATTGGTAAATTCTAAAACTTGTTGCATTGCCCTACTAACTTAACTAACCTTTAGAAGCAGGTGGAATTTACCTTTTAATAATAATTACATAGGTAGGTGGGTAGGTATTTACATATATACCATAGTAAGTAGGTAGGTATGTAGTAAGCAAGTAGTATGTTACCATTTTGCTACCTACCTTTTTAAACCTACCTACCATTATAATGTTTTTGAAAAATAAAATTTGGCTAATCAAAATGACTAGTCAAATGATCCATTGCCTTATTATTTTAAATGACTAATAAAAAATGACCACCCAACCATAATGGACATGTTAGAATTGACTTGTCCAAAATGACAAGGGGGTTTTTTTACAATTATCTAAATGGGATTTTTAAAAATTAAAATTTCTAATCCAAGAATTCATGTTTAATGTTTATAACCACCTTAGGAATTAAACATCTTTAGTAGGGGTTTTATCGAAGAACAAAATCTGTACATGGTAATAAATAACCATAATTGCTGAAATACAAATTCATTTGTTTATATGTGAATGTTAAACTCTAGTGTTGAGCATTTTTCAAAGAGTGACTTAGATCTCAACCTAGTTTTCACTTTGAAAACTAGTAATGATTAATAACTAGTGTGATATTCAACCCTTCAGTTTTATATGGGTTAGAATAATCTTGAAATTTTTTATTTTTTATTTTTTAAATCTTGAAAACCAAATGGGTTTTTTTGTGGAACCCAAATTTTGTTTTTGGGGCAATGTAAGTTTAGGGCTTTAGGGTGTGGCTACGGATTGGGGAGATTAAAGTTGGGATTAGGGTGTTGTTAGATTTAAGTTAGAAATTAGTTTTGATGTTTGGCACCTCCTTAAGGATAAAAGAGATAAAGTGTCTCATGACTTTATTTCCTTCATCTTTGTGTTTTTTAGCTTTGTGATTTTATGATTCATGAGAGGTTGAACTTGAACATCTATCGCTGATCTTCAACATTGTGTGTTATTATTGTTTTTTGCCATTTTCTATTAATGTTTTTTTGCCATTGTGTGTTACTATTCTTCACCATCACATGTTGTTATTATTTTGGTTTGTTGTCATGTTACATACTTCCCCCCTTAATTCTTATTTTGTGTAAGAGCTAAAATTGAAGTGCACAAATATTCATCAACATATGCCTTGAACAATAACAAGCAAGGTAAGATTTTTTTTCTTTTTACTTTTTTCTTGTTGAAGTTCAATAATGTGTGCTTCTGATTTTTTCCTTTTAAAAAAGTTTTTCCCCTTTTTCTCTTCAATGAAACTTGAATTTCTTTTTGTAATTAAAAAAAAGAATTCCATTTTTTCCACATGTTTTTCTTTCATTTTTCTTACTTTCTTAAAAAAAATTGATTACATGTTCATTTTTTGTGTGAAACAATTATATTACTTTTTCATACACATACATTGAAACAAAAACAACATTTAAAAATTATACAATGGTGAGAGAAGAGAAATGTTAATATTTTGATTCGTAATTTTTAAAAATACTTTGGTAGATCTTTCTTATAAATGTTTGCAATATTTTGGTGGACCATAAGGTTATTTGAATTTTTTTCTACTCATTGAACAAAAAATTCTTGTGAACATTGAATATGGATCAGTCCTCTAAAATTGAAAATTGACTAAGTCAAAGTGCATATGATGTGTTCATGAATGAAGTGGAAATTGAGGATAAATTCAAATTTTTTTTGAAAGGAATCAAAGCTTTCAAATATAAGAAAAAAGAAATTAAAAATACAATGTAAAAATAATGAAAAAATCTACAAAAGTTGCATATGCAAGGAATGTTTTGGAAACATGGTACACTTTATTGTGTTGGGCATTTTATTATGTGAATGATAATAAAATGTTGATGCTAGTTCTTTTCAAGTCATGCATTGTATTTTTTGTTACACCAGTCCAATTTTAATTTAAAACTCAAAAACTCAAGTAAGGAAGGCTTTAGTTTTATGCAATATTTTCATCAAAAAAAAAAGTTTATGTAAATCATTTTATTCTTGTCAAAAAGTTTGAAATGGAAGTGAACAATCCCTTGAGAGAAAGGAAGAAAAAAAGTAATTAGCAAAGAAGAAACTTAATACATCTAATAATTCTGTATCCAATGTTTTTGTGGTAAAAGAACCTTCAAGAAATATGATATGTAACAAAAACAAAATTTGGAAGATTTAGGGCTTTTAATGGTCAAAAGTCATTTGTTGTCAAGTGCATTTTGTGGAAAATGTACATGGTTAAAATGTTTCAATATTCATTTGTGTCCAAAAGTTGTTTTTTTTTCCAAAGTATAATTTTCATAAGAAATGTTGCCCAAGTTAGTGAAAAAAGCTAAATAGTTTAATAAAATGTAATTTTACAATTACAAGTTTTGACCTTTGGATGTCAAAAGGTGGACATGATATTTTTGCACTATTGATCAAATTTTTGGGTTGATTAGCAACTAAAACATAGTATCATTGGACGTTTTGAAACCACAAATATTATTAAACAAATTTTGGTGAAAACTTTGATTGAATTATTCAACAAATATGGCTTGAAGAGGAAATTTTTTATTTATGTGAAAAATGAAAGGTCTAACCACTACTAGAAAACTTGGTCCTGTGCCACTACACATTTCTACCTAAATCGAATTTGGGTGGGATGGGATTGCAACCAAACCATAATGTAATTGCGCAAGTGGTTTTAATTGTGATAATACCACCATAGTTCATACCTAAGTGGAGTGCGAATGTACATGTTTGTGCCATTAACATTTTAGATTTTTTGCAATATGAAAACATTGTCTTGGCCCAAAAAATCAAAGAAAGGAAAACAAAAGTGGAATAAGACATGTGTGAATTTTGGTCTACCCCAAGGAAATTGAATATTTTGATGAAAACATGATATCTTTTTATTTATACTATTTTTTTTAAAAAAAATCATTTCCTTTTAAATTTTTTGCACAAAATATAATTTAACCTATTTTTTGGCCTTTGTAAAATTTCTAGTAAAATTATCCATTTTCAAGAAGTTTTATAATTCAACGAAGTTATAATGTTTTGGTATAGTGGGTAGAATATTGTGAATATGACTACACGAATGCCACCTCCTTTTACATGGCCCATTTCCCAGATTATTGTTGATTACTTTGGCCATGTTTCACCTACTTGTGATTTGAACTAGTTTAAGGGTCATTGGTCATTAAGTGATGCACTAAATTATGCCATATCTATGAGTATAAAATTTAAGGATGAAATTGAAACTTCAACTTCCTATGACAACCTAATGGATGAAAATACAAATGTTGTTTTTGAATTAGTATGTTTGGTTTCCAACATAAAAAATGTTGGGGTTTTGGATTCTTGTTTTTCCTTTTTAAGGATATATGAAAAAAACAATAGTTCAAAATATTGTTTGATGTTGGATAATAAATTTATGAGTTTTTGTTTAATGTCTTCACTTATTGGTTATGAGCAAGGGAAGGCCATTGTTAAGGAATATGATACAAACTTGTCCACATATCCTATGTTTCAAAAATGTAATTATGATTTGTAGCCTTTTGCTAAATCTAAAAGTGGCATTGTTGACCAAAAAGTTGATGAAACTACAACTTGGATATCTTTTAAATGACAATTAGCACAAGTTAAGCAACAAAAGAAGTTTGTGAATAAAAAACTTTTTATAATTTTGAGATGATATCAAGTTGATGTCAAAGATATTAAATGCCTTCTTCAATGGTGAGAGAAACATGAGACTATGTTTTTTACCATGGGATTATTTGCCCATAAAATCTTGGGGATTGTTCAATCACAAATTGAAATAGAAAGATTTTTTCTTTAGTTGGAATAGTTACTAATCTATGAGAATGTTATTTGCAATAATATAAATTTTTAAAATTTTGATTTTTTTGAGTAAAAATTGACCAAACAACCCTAAAGTTGGTTGCAAATCCACCTATAACTTGGTTGAACTAATTGAGATTGATGCAAATTTAAAAAAGAAGTTGAAAATTTTTGAAAAAGCTTTTCAAAAGGATGAACATATGAACATATAAATTTTGAAAATTGTTTTTTAAAGGAAATTTTCATTAATTTCTAAAATCTTTTACTTTTTCAATTTTCAAAACTTCTTTTCTAATAAATGAAAAATTGATAACTCGATTATGAAAACTGGATAAGAAAATAACTTGTTATTGCATTTGTGAAAACCATTATGCCTGAAAACCAATTGAGTATTGTAAAAAAATGAATCCTAATACCTTGGCCAGTTATTACTAGCTCTCCAAAAAACCAAAAAAGAAAAAAAAAACTGATCTGGTTGTCATAACTTTGTATAAGAACTAGAACTTTCTCCAAAACAGACAAAAAGAAGAAGAAGGGAAGAACTACCCAACACTAGTAAATTCCCCATTTCAACAATTTCCCTAAAACCAAATGAAGGAAATGCTTAAGAGCACATGACACAATGTAGTATAGTCTATGGTAATTATGATGATTTTCAACATGTCAACTTCATATTTTCACAAAATTTCATTTCACTATTTTGAGGATTATTTAATGATGAAACTGACCTTAGGGTAAGGTATCTTTTTTTGGAAAAGGATCTGAAACAAGTACCACCTGGTATGTTCCAAAGTCAATACCCACCTAGAACTGATATTTAGTGGGTATCTCTTCTACCCTGATATATTTATCCACGACGAATACAATATATGATTTAGCTTAATATTTTTTCTTAAAATCAATATACCTTAATGAACCGCATACCAAAAGGTATGTAAATATGAAGAATTATATCCTATTTGTAACCTTAAACACATGCAAAAAAATCATACTCAAAGCTGAATATTTTTTGGCATTCAAATATTCATAGGGTAAGTATGATTTAAACCCTAAACTTTGTCAATTCTATCAATTAAATGGGGTGCTCTTCAAGTTTATTTTATTTTATTTTATTTTTTTTCAACAAGCCAATTTGATTGGCCCATAACACCCCCCAAAAAAAAGAAAAAAAAACTTTGAAAGCACCCCAAAATAGAAATTTTAATGTGAATATGTAGTGCCTCCTCCTTGGCCCATCTATATAAGTAAGAAGGGAGAACTTTGGGTAGAGCACACAAGATCAACTTGAGGATTGTTAACATGTGATAAAAGTGCATATGTGTAGGGTAAAGCCCTAGGTCAAAGGCATGGCCAAAATAAGGGTGCATGAGGCGATAACTGAGTGCAGGCTTTGGTAATGCCCTCGACTGAGGGATTTACCCAATGTTAAGACCTACCAGAAACTCAGTGGAGAAACTTGCATATTATTTAGTGAAATTGAATGATTCAAAAGTCTATTGAAGTGCCCAAAGATGAGCTACTTTTAAACTTCATAACCAACCAAATGACAACCATAAACACCATTGTCTTTTAAATATATTAAGTGTTCATTCATAAACTTATTTATCATAATCAAGGATGATGGATCAAACATTTTGATTGCCACATTTTGACATTGGATTTGGCTTGTGAAAACTGTCTTAAAAATGTGAACATTTTCTTCATTCTTAACTTCAAATATTAATAAAACATACCTAATTTTTACCCAAAAAGATGTATATGAGAAGGGGTACATGAACCCTACCCATCTACTAGAAAATTTAATTAAAAACCCAGATGGAAAATTGCCTATCACCTTGCATGGGGACTTAGCATTCCCGAAACAGCCCTATTCTTTATCCTTACACTGCCTACAGGTTCTTATCCTTACCTTGCACACACCCCCAAAAACAACACTATTCCCTCAAAGGATGGCAAGGTTATGTGGAAAAGTAATTCAAAATCCCCAACAGATGGCCTTGGACTTGCAAACCAAATACCCTAGTACCTTTGCCAATTCGACACTAATTATATTATGTTGAAAAATATTAAAATATTTAAAAATGATTTCTTTCAAATCACAAAATATTGTGAAGGAAAACAGTGAATATTTATGAATATTTCATTTGTTGAAATGAATTTTTCAAAATTAATTAATTATTCGACGGACATGTGTTGAAATGGCCAAGGTTCTACTGCATAAAACCAGGACATGTCCCTACAGTGATAATTTTTTCAATTTTCCCATGTTGCATCTTTGGCTAGCATCCCAAGAGGGATTTATGGTATTGACTAGTGATAAGTTTTAAAACCAGTCTAAATAGGAAAAAAACTAGTTTAAGAATGCTATCAAACTAAAATTAGAGTCCAAATGTGGCTAATGTTTTTCAAAACAAAGTTTCTTTTAATTTTTTTAATTTTTTTCAAAAAAATGAGAATATTGCAACAAAATATTTCTCTTGAATATTGTATTTTCAAATTTTGGCAACATTTCACAAAAAAAGGAAAATGCCGGTCCCTTTTGACAGAAAAATTAGAAATCGTGATTCTAATTCTAACCAAAACGTAATGTGAACTGAATATTCAAAAATTCAAAGTCAGATTCTCAGGAAAACCAGAGGTTTCTTACTATGGTGGGGACAATTCCAGCCAAGAACGCAACAAGCCGGGATAAAGCAAGCCATCATTCTATTAGGTCGTAATGGGTTCTTTCAGGGCCTATTCCAAAGTATAATCAGTTTTTGATCATAGATTCACATTTCAAGCACATTTATTAATCATTGATTTGCAACAAAATGGACATTCAGAATACCAAAAGCCAGTAAATGGCTCCCTGTGGCCACCTATGAAAATGCCTGTAAAAGTGTTCGAAAGGACATCAAAATTGGTTAGAGCACCTCCAACGGTCCTCATTATGTGACTCCAGACAGTAAAATTTATTGCAACAGAGTCAAAATGTGCCTGTTTAGCTCAGGAAATTGGTTATTCTGAACCAAATTTGTGCAGATGCCGTGGCTGGTAAAATGCACAACACAGCTGTGCACCTCCAAAAAAGAGTGCTAAATTGGACCTAACTGCAGCTCAGTATTTTTGATTGGTCGATCATAATAATTGGTCCAGGTGGTTTGCTATGAGTAGTCTCCACATATATGCAGTTCCAGTTTTATTGGTGGGGTTGCCAAGAAAAAACAGCTAAACTTGGACATTTAATTTTATTACCCAGAGTGACATACTGAGCACCAGTGGAATGCATTTGGCTTTCCTATAAAACCAGGGCCCCTTCCACCTAAGAACATGGCAAGCCCCAAGGGTGAGCGGTGTTCCATTGTTATGTGGTGCGTCTACTAAGGCATGTTCCAGATCATAGCTGACATTTTCCCATTGTCAAACCGCTCTAATGGATATTCTATGTAGCATATTCTAGAGGCATTTGTGCTGTATTTTACTTTTCACATTAAGTAGCATTCTGGAATAGTGGTGCTAACTACCGATTACATTAAGGAAAGTTTTAAAAAAATCAAAACAATCGCATAACATGTAAGGTGGAGATGAGAACACCAAAGGTAAGTGACCATGTAAAACTATCATAACATGTGAATTCATTGGTATGCTTTTAGTAACCTAATTAATTATTAGTAGGTGTGAATAGGAACTTCTAAAGCTTATGAACCACCCTAACTGACGGTAAGGCTAGACAGTCCACATACTATATATAGTACATGGGTGACTTCGGCATAAATTAAATATTTTTTTATTTTTTCAAAATTTTTGAAAAATCTTTAAGCACGTCGTTGAAAATTTCCAAAAATTTAGATTGCAAGAATCTGGAATCAAACCCTGGGCCTAGTACAGAGAAGCACATTACTTGTGAACACAATGACCACAAAGACAATAAGAGAACTCTGAAATTGAGTTAGAATTTAATATCTAAATTCCTATATGCTGAAAAGTCCAAAATTACAAACTCACATGGGAAATTAAAATTTAAAAATAAATAAATTATTCGACACTTGTGTGTGCCAAACCTACCCAAGTACTACGATATCATTTTTATAATGTTATGTGTATATTATGATGGTTAACAGTAGGGCCCTAAAAGGGGTTTGATGCAACATAAGCGTGGGGTCCTACATTTTCTTAAGGGCTCATTGTTTTTTCTTTGGTGTTAGATATGCTTTAGATATGTGGTGGAGTGGTCATTATGCATAGTAAGGCGTTGCGACCAGGTGCCTTATTTTCGTAAGGCCCCATCTGCATGCCTTACCTACTACTAACCAAATTTAGACTCCAAAAATATGAAATCTTTTTCTAAAGGGACACCAGACTACGAAAAAGTTTTAAAAAAATGTAGTCCGGAACCAACAAAAAAACTCCCAAAAAATGGGAAAAAGCAATTAGAATCTGGTTCTAGTGGGTCCCAGATTGCATAAAAAATTCTGACCCAAAACCCAACCAAAGAGTACAATAATTAAAATCTTGTTCTAGGGCCCACTTTACACTAGGAGTCAAGGCTAAGGTTGAACTCAAATTAAGCTTTCCTATTGGTGTAATCACTGAAATCAGCTCCAAGGGCTTTACATTCAGAGTCACCGTTGATCTTTTTTTTTCCTTTTAATCTAGCACTTTATGACCCGGACTTGGCCCCCGACAAAGGAAAAAAAAACCTATAAACTTGAAAGGCCAATTTGTAACCTTTGAGGACAAATGTTGTTGCAATAAAATATTGTCCTTTTGATGAAATTCAAATCATAGGATCAAAGCACATCCTAGACCAAACCAAACTTTCTATATTATTTTTTCCTTCATTTTATCTCTTTTCATATTTCTCTCATTTTGTGAAGCTGTTGTGTTTGTTTGTGAATATGAAAAACATTGGAGTGTTGTGTGAAAAAGGGAGTGTAAAATGTAAGTTCTCATTCATTTCAGCCTTTTAATTCATCCCTTCAAATATTTGTAACTCCAACAACTAATCTACCCATCTTGATTTCAAATTATATTTTTCCCAATAGGAATAGCTTGAAAAGAATAGAAATTTATGCCCAGAGTAAGTCAATCAGCCAGGAAGTTCAGGAAGTTCCCAATTTTCAAGACACCCAAGAAAAGGATGCTCATTCACTATGGTCTGATTTTTAAGGTTTAACTTGAAAAAAAAAAAAACTAAAGATGAGAAAAAGAATGATATTAAGAAAGAATGAAAGCATACGGAGGGTTGCAACCTTGATCTCTACTTTTTGGCCCTACCAATTTTACACATGAACTCATTAGCCCCAAACAAATAATATTTCATTAAAGGTTTGGGGCCCAACAATGAGCCAAAAAAATGCTCAAATTTCGCATTATTGGCCCCAGAATTTTTCGGTCCTGATTCCTAGTCTAAAGCAGCAAGCCTAATTTTCTAAGGAGACACCAAAAACTACTAAAACAAAAAAAATGCACCTCTAATTTCTAACCTATTATTGGACACAAAATGCCATTTTCCTTTTCCAAGCAGATATTTACAACACTACTACAGTTCTCGCCAACGAGTGAAGTTTTTTTTAATTAAAGGGTAGAACTTTATTGGTGCCAATAAATATGGTTGTAATTTGGTGCTGGGATTGATTCCTTCCCTCGAGGTAGGAGCCAAGAAATTTGGAGGGTTGGCTTTCCGGGATTCGATGCATAGCCGACGAAGAAGGAGTGATTCTCCTTTTGGTTTTTGCTTTTTTTGGCCTCTTCAATTAATTAATTATTTTTCTTTTTGAAGGGCGAATGAATCGTCTACACCGGCGTGTAATAATATTTTTTTAATTTATTTTTTTGTTGGTGATGACGATGAAGAAGTTGATAGGAATTGAAGGTTTTGGGGGAGGAAGGAATTATTCTTGAGCATCAGGAGTTAAATTTGTGTGTGTCTTTGTATTTTTGTTTTGTGGGCACTGGGATCGGTGAAGAGAATTCCTTTTGTGAATTCTGCCGATTACTAAAAGAGTGTTTTTTCTCTTTTTTGGAGGGGGGGGGGTTGGAGGAGATTCGCACAGTGTAGAAACGAAGTGCGAAGAGAAGGTACTTGTTGGTGTCGCTATGAAGCTTCTGATTTTGTGTTTGTGGTTTGTTTCGGTTTGAATTTCATGAATGTGAGAGAGTTGCAAAGAGTTGGAGAGAGAGAGAGAGAGAGAGAGAGAGATAACCTTTTTGTGGAGATTGGGGGTCGAATACGATCAAAAGCCCGGACTCGCACAACACGCCACAACTAGATTACGTTCTAGCTGAAGCTGGTAGGAGTTGCAGGCCTACGTAGTAATGCTTGTCAAGCCATTTCATTACAACCCGCCATGCACCATTTAATGTCTCGGTGATCTCGCTTGCAGAACTTGATGGAACAGACAAAGTTATGAGTAGCTAGCTAGATCTCTGGTGCCTCATCTCCAAAGACTTGAATACTATAAAAGAGGATTGTGTTCCTAAGGTCTGTATGTTCTATGTACCTCGAAATCATTCTAATCCTCTCTGAACTATTATGCTGCGCCTAAGGTTTACCACAGACGATAGGATATATTATTAGTATTATTATTATTTTGTCTATGTCTGATTTTATGGTTGATGAAAGCCATTGTTTACAGAAAGTTTTGTGTTTCAAGCTCTTGTTGATTCAGAGGTGAAGTCTGCCTTTGGGAAAGACTGAATACTGGTCTGGACTTCCCTAATAAGGCAGAGCCATTATTACATGATAAGCTGCTTGTTATCTTCTGAATCAAGAATTTTTCTATGCTAGCATAAAATTCACAATAAGATTTTTGAGCTTCAATGATATATCCAGTTATAAAAGATCAGGAGAGGGTTTAGGAAGCAAGGATATATAACTTCTATTTGTTGTCATCATCTTAAGGTTTATTTCCCTCCCTCTTGTTTTTGGCTCTGTGACTCTACTTTCTCAAAGAGTTCCATACTTTGCAAATATGTTCAAACTTTAAACCTGTTGTGTGTTTTGCCTCTGTTATTTACTGGCCCTTGGCCATTGGGGAGCTTACAACCATAACACCATAGGGGGGGAGCCTTACCCTAGTATACACAATCCATACATTCAAGCTTGTTGTGATGTTAGAGGTTAATATGATTTCATGCTTTGTGTGATTGCTTTATATGTCCTTTGATTCAATTCCCAACTTCAATGTTGAATGTCAAGAGTGCAAGCTAAGAATCAAGAATTTGGCATTCAAAACAAGTTTGTGTTTTCCTTTTGTAGGTGTTTGAATAAAATATGTTTTCCCCACCAACGGCTGTTGTGAGCTGGCCCTACTTTGATCCTGAGTATGAAACTTTGAGCTCACGAATTAACCCACCTCGGTATGTATGCAAGCATTTACATCTTTGGAGAGCTTTTTCCCCTTCTCTATTTCTTTTGCCTTAATTCTCTTCTCATCAGCAAAAAAAATCAATTTTCAACTAATATACACTACAACAGAATATGGCTTTTCCTATGGCACTAGTCCTTGACACTTGAATGTGGTACCAACTACCAAAATATATCACACTAATGTTAAATTATGGTAAATACCAAATATATTTCATAGAGAAATTGATGAAATCACAAAGTTTACCTCACAACTCATGTGATGAAATGTGGCTCTGTCAAAAATATGACTTATTCAGCATTAATATATCTCATGATTGATTGGTAATCCTTAGTATGATGTTGTGATATATTGCACATGGCAATGTGATTGTGACAATCATCTGAGAAGTTTTTACTTGGGAAAGTCTTGGGAGTCTATCCTCCTCACATTTCCCACTTGTGCAGGATAATAATTGACAATGACTCTCATGATGATGCAACACTTGTGAAGGTACTATAACTTGCACAAGATTTGTTTTTGCAACAAACTCCAAAGACTTGCCCTGTGATATGAAACTGTTTGTGTGTTTGATCCAAGTTTTTTGATCTGCTGGTTTTGATTCTGCCAATCAGGTGAACAGTGCAAACAAGCATGGGATTTTGCTTGAGGTTGTTCAAGAGTTGACAGATCTTGATTTGAATATCTCAAAGGCATATATTGCATCCGATGGTGGATGGTTCATGGATGGTGAGAATGTTTTTGTTTTTGTTTTCATTTTGTTTTGCAACTATATGTTTTTGTCTCATCAACCTTCATCTAATTTCATGTTTGGAATCAAAATTCTACTTGTTGGGTTTTGCATGTTTATAACCTTTGTGGCAGTTGCTGTCTATTCTGATATTTTCTGTCCATTGGGTGCAGTGTTTCATGTCACAGACCAGCAAGGAAACAAAATTCGGGAAGCAGATGTTTTGGAGCACATCCAGAAGGTCAACTTCTTTTAAATGCATGGATCCTCTATTGAGCTTGAAGGATAACTCTGATTTCTGATTTTCAGTCAGTTAAGACCTTCATGTGCAACCAGGTAATGAATTCTCCAATATCATGAGATTTTGACCATGTGTTGAGTCTTAATACTCTTGTTGGATTTCTCGCTTTGTTTGGTTGCAGGCTTTGAGAACAAGGAAGAGTAAAGTGCCAGCTGAATTTTCAAGGTGTGCTGCTGGGAAGTTTGTGGGAGCTGAGTCTAGTACAGAGCACACTGTCTTAGAACTCACTGGAAATGAGCGACCTGGGCTTCTCTCAGAGGTTTTTGCAGTCGTCACAGACATGAATTGTAGGGTTCATGCTTCAGAATTTTGGACACACAATAAAAGAGTTGCATGCGTGGTGTACATCACAGATGAGGACACTTCAGGCCCTCTAACAAATGTGAAGAAACTGGAGAGCATCAAACGGAAGCTTCACCTTGTAATGCAAGGTGATGATGAGAGAAGAAATGCAAGAACAACTGTGGCTGATGGCACCACACATACCGAAAGACGTTTACATCAGCTGATGCTTGCTGACAAAGATTATGAAGCTAATGATCAGCTTGAGAAGTCCAAGACCATGGCTGGGAAAGAAGAGAAGCCAACAGTCACAGTTCAAACTCCCCATAATCAAAGGGGCTACTCTGTTATAAATGTACGGTGTAAAGACCGTCCAAAGCTTCTTTTTGATACAGTTTGCACTTTAACTGATATGCAATTTGATGTTTTCCATGCAACTGCAACTCCCGATTCTTCAGGTCCATGGGCACTTCAGGTATCCCACTTGATTCCCTTTTGAATTCTTCATGCTGGATCCAAATTTCCAATAGTTAATGAAGTATCAAGAGATTTCAATGAAAAATTAGAATTCACAGTTCCAAAGATCAGCATTTATAAGATAAATAGCAATACTTGATTGATCCAAAGAATGAATTACCTGAAGAAGGTGGTCTGATATATATCAATTGTCATATCTGTTAATGACATCAATAGAATTTTTATAGCAGCAATTGTATGCAATCAAAGTAGCTACCCATTCTAGGTTCATAAGTACTTGAAGCAAAGGATTTATGAGGAGGGTTGAAACTTGAAGTGCTTGCAATAACAATGATGCCAAAGACCAAGTTTTCTGAGGAGTTGCCATGGTGGAATAAAATTATTCAGGAGTTCCATATTCGCCAAACGGATGGTCGAACTCTTAGTCCAGATGCAGAAGAGCATGTCAAGAAGTGCTTGGAGGCAGCAATTGAGCGCAGGTCCTCCAAGGTACTTAATATTTTAGTGTTTTCTTCTTTCCATTGTCAAAGGTGCCACATGAGTCACTGCAAACATTACACAAAAGCTTGAGGATTCTTGCCAATCCTCATCACTTGAGAGAGAGTGATAGTTGCCAATTGTGTGGTCTCTGAACGCAATTTGTTTCTTATGTTGTGGATTTTTGCAGGGCTTAAGGCTAGAGCTCTGCACTAGCGACAGAGTGGGGCTGTTGTCAGATGTAACACAGATCTTTCGGGAAAATGGCCTGTCAGTGACCAGGGCTGATGTCTCCACCCAAGGTGATAAGGCAATGGATGTATTCTATGTTACAGATGCCTCAGGCAATCCTGTAGACAAGACTGTGGAGGCAATCAAACGGAACTACCCAATTCTTGGAGTCAAGGAGGCATCACCTTCGTCCATTTCTAGTTCTCCTGAATCTTCATCTTCTAGTAGTGAGCAAGCCACCTCTCCTTTGAGCAGCTTTCTCAAGACTTCTGAGTCTTTTTTCCAAGGGATTACGACAGGCTGGAAGATGTCTACGGTGGCATAAAAGACCAAATTTTTGTACACGTGTCATGCTATAGCTTCACTTAGCTTGTCTTTTGTTGAAGAACCTCTTCAATTGTAGGACAACGAAAGCTGGAATAAACAATGGTCTATGAAGATGAGAAAAATCCTTTTGAAATGAGTCTTATTTTGTTGACATCATCTTCTTCTACATCCTCCCCAACACCTTCCTTTGTTGTAAATCTTTGCATCTGTGCTGGAGCAACTCTCATAATACGAACATTTCAAAAAACATGACTGACTCATGGGCATCAAATTTTCTAGCATGTTCACAACAAAGTGATAGGAAAATCTATTGTGGGTTTTCATCACTTTTCTATCACCAAGTTTTGTAGCAAATTACAAGAAGCTCATCACATAGTGGCTCTGTCCCTTAGGGCAAGTTCAAACCAGCAACAGCTAAAATAGGAAATGTTCCATGGAGTTCACATGAAATCAACATACAGTAACACATGGTGAACATTCCTCAAAATGTGGAACCAAATGAAAAGAGCATTGTTCAGTAGTTTCTTCCTTAGAGGAAATCTCCAGCACCCAAGCAGAAGGAAGCAAGAAAAGCTTGGAAACATTGGTGTCTGGTTTTCCTCAAATTTGATGTGATGTATAATCAGTGGAAAGCAGATGTTTGTGAAAGCATCCATCTCTTTGAATTCTCCATCTTTTTTAGTTGGTTGGATTTTACAAAGCATTGGGTGGGTGTCAGCAAACCCCCCATAATCAAATCTTTTCAACACTTTGAACAAGGTTTTTTATGAGCAAATTGTACCTTCACTACCATGATGGGAAGACATTGGGAAATGCATTGGCAATCAGTTGGGAATGTTGGGAATCCAAGGCTTTCAATCTCACAAAAGCATTGCCTACCAACTCAATATTAGAAACTCTCAAACCCCCCCCCCTTGATTTGCAACCAAAAGCTCATAAAGCTACAACCTTGACTAATCTCCCTAGCTTCAAAGTAAAAATGAAGTTTGAAAATTTACAATGAAGCTTCCAACATTTTAGAACCAAATTAATTTTCAATTCAATGTTGATGAAAACAACACTATTGGAAAAAATTATGGAAAGCATTTGCGCCATCAAATTAGCAATTGAAAATGTCTTTTGATCCATCACAATGTGAGAAATATTAATATGAAATACCATTGCAAAATTTATCAATTACCCCAAATCTTTTTTAATTTTTCTAAACATTATAAATTAAGGTCTCCAAGTTCAAATTTAACATTTCCTAGGTTCAATATCATCTTTTGTTCTCCATGTTGTGTTTAAGCTTATTGGTTCCAAATCATCACAAGGTTGATAAGTTATGTAAAAAATTCTTTAGTGCTTATTACCTTTTGTAGTATTACATTGAGTTTGATATTCACACCATAATTATGTTGAAAAAATTATTCGGTGTGGGATTTTTTGGTGGTTCTATTGGTCATCTAATTTTTTGTCAAGCCACTTTTCTTGTTTTTTTGGGTGAACTCAATCTCCCTTTTGTAGTTTGGATTCTTGTCTTCACATTCTTAGGATGTTGGGCATTGATTGTTCTTGCATTTGTCATTCGTTTTAATAAGATGATCATTTTATTCTTTTATATGTAATAGCACATGTTGAGATTAACACTTTCTTGTTTCAGATGGCATTAAAAGCTATTTGAACTTTGTTACCTTAGGTTGTCCATTTTTAGGTCCCACCCTTTGAGAGCCTAGTGGTTTAGTTTTATACTCAATTTTAGGCTTATTTGATAAATTGCCTACACAAGTAGGAGTTTATTTTGTTTTTAATAGACATTCCTTTAGATATCATGTGAGCACATTTGACACACTCCCAAGTCCCGGGTTGAACTCACTTGAGGGTCCAACTATGTGTAGTTGCGGAAAAGTGAGACTTGAGGGGCCCTCCCGACTTCCAGCACTAAAGAGGGGTAGAGGGGCGTGTTAGAAGTCCCGGGATTAGATTAGGAAGATAGACTAGTAGATCAAGCACGAATCTGCATCCAAAACCAACCACAAGAGGGTTAGTTCACATTTGGGAACACCCTTGGGTGTTGGGACAAGCCACGGGCAACTTGGACTACTTGACTCACCACGGCCCGGACTCGGGGGAAGCCACCACCTTCTCCCATATAGTATTTTCTGCAGCTCTCCGCCGAGGCTACATCCAAATGGCCTTTTTTCCCAAGACTCCCAAATGGGAGTCCCGAAATTGTCCCGGGTTAGAGTCTCGGGACTTTGGACGGCCATAGTTCCTCACCCCAAGCTGCGATCGGGACGAGCTTTGAACCAAAGTTGTAGCTCTCGTCAAGAGCTTTTCAACGTCGTGTCGCACTCCTTGAGGCGACATCTGGAAGAGGTCAATTCCCGACTTTTAGTGGTCGGGAGTCAAATTGGCAGTTTGACTCCCGGCCCTTCTTTTGCCCATACCTTGGGCTGCAAATGTTCAAATGGGCAATGCAAGGCCATTTTGGACATCTACGCTTCAAGAGCTTTCCATTGATATAAAGAACGCATCAAGGCGAGGAGATTTGACCAATCAAATCGTTTTCTGAGTTTTCGGGAGTCTCGGAGGACTCCAAGTCTCCACTTTTGGGAGTGGGAGTTGCATTCTTCCACTTTGCCCAAAGTGGGGTTGCGACAACGTTTTTGCTCATATGTGGGTCTATGGGTAGGCGTTTAACTATTAGCTCGTCTTACCACATTTGCATTTCATTTATCGTTAATCCACTTCATTACAACATTATGTACCTATCTTGGTTTGCCACATCCTACGGTTACCCATCTTTCACAATGTAAATGTGATCATACCATTGACGATTTAGGTACCTATTTGTTTTGGTGCCTTTGTGGGAATGAGCATATAATAACCCCTGATAAATTTTGGGATACTATCATAATTATTGTTTTGGAGAGTGGAGCACATGTTCATAGAGAAGTCGTTTAGGTTTTCTCTCGTCACACTTGATGACAAATGGATATCCTTATTACCAGAAATGGTTTTTGAACCTTGATGGATGTTATCATTGTTGATTCAATTCACACAAATATAATGTAATGAACATTGACGACAACAACACATGTATCGATGATGGTTGCTCAAGAGAAGACACAATCATACTTCAAACGAATACCAAACGATGATTTCATTCCCCTTGTTATCGAGACGTATGGGTGTTTTCATTCTTGTTTTGATTCATTTTGGATTGCTTGTGCACAAACCACTATTGCATGTGATCAGCGGTCTTTTTTAGTCCTCTTGTTGCTTGTTTTTTTATTATTGATAATGAATGTCCATAGCCCTACAATGTGCGCAAGCTATAACGATTATTTAGCGAATTGCTATGCTTGATTCAAATTCCTCATCCCTTTCACACACCATAGCTAGTGCACCTTTGTCATTAATCGATTTGTGGTAAATGAGATGATAGTTCTTTTGTCTTAGGTTTTTTTTGTTATTGTTGATTGTCATTTCATTGTCATGTGTCCTCTTTGCATAAAGTCTTTGCAAGTTATTTGTTGATTGTTTGCTTTTGTTTTTCCTTTGGGTTATGTTTAGTTGTGTTCTCATTTGCCTTGTACTTTTGATGGGTGGGTTCCCACCTTTGATTTTTATTTGAGGGTTTTCCTCTGTGATGTCTCTTGAGCAGTTGATCTGGAGTTCGACCTCTTGTCTGTCCTTGGTCTTCTTGTATTTAAGTTTGGCCTCCTCCCTATTGTTCTTTATTTCTCCGACAATAAGTCTGTGCAACTCTAGATCCACTCCATAAAACTCCCACTAAGTAATAAGAGGCCTCATTTGAGAAGGTGAGTGTACATGTGGAGGTGCTGGTCAACCTTGATCCAACAATAGTGAGCAATAAGCAACAGCAGTATAACCTAATGGCTCAACTCCATTTATGGCAAGTTCAAATCAGCAACTTGTTATAATATAAAATGTTCCATGAAGTTCGCAAATCATATATATTAATTCACTTGGTCTGTTAGTTAGTTAGTGACGATGGGCCAGCATGGGCGAGCTGGGCACGAGAGAGATTCAAGTTCATCCACAACAAGTTCAGTCATCCAGTGGATGGATGGTGTGCTGGTGGGTGCTGAATCACTCTGGCCTAGTGTGATCTGATGGAAACCGGTGTTTAGCAGCAATTGGAAAAATATAAAGAACCGCCAGGGCAGGGGGGGGGACCAATGGTTGTTTGAAAAGAAAAGTTTTTTTAAAAAACCAAAAACATCAACCAAACATTGTTGAAATAACACACCTATGCATTATGCACGGGGTTCACACTCGTGTGCCATAAAGTTCCCAGAAAATGAACTCACAGTTCAAGGTAACACCTGTTAAACATTAGTCAAGACTCAATATGTCGTGGGACTAAATGAAAATTACATCGTTCAGTAAAGCACTAGCAAAATTATCATGGTGTATCTGGAGGGTACCTTATTGAGCAGAATTTCTCTACGACAAAGGCCAGATGTTCTGAAAAGCCAAATGACTAGTCTGCCAGGCATTTCATAAAAAATCCTTTTTTTCTTGTGATATCCATCCAATACCCATTGAGTATCATGAGAAAAAATTAAAAGTTAATTTTCTACTGGTGCTTTCTGTAAGGTAAATGCCCTAAGAGTGGGTTGTTCCCAAAGAAATGCTCCTAAGCTCCTAGGCTCGTGTTCCTGAAACAAGCGCCCCCGGGGCACTCGTGGGTTGTTCCCAAAATAAGCATTGCACCCACCCAAGCCTAGGGGCATTTATTTTGTGAAGACCTGCTTCAAGGGTGGCAGGCAGGCTGGCATAGGCAATGATAGGGGGATTCAAAGGTTTGATAATGCTTTCAAACTAATCAATTCTTTGAAGTGTAATTATGTTGTCAATTATGTGATCATCAAGGGCGGAACTTTGAACACCCCCAAATTCCTTTTGCTGCTTATCTCAAGATTATTTTGTAGATTATCATGTTTCTGATGATATATGGTCATGGCATAGACAAAGATAATTGTTGTCCATATCTGCTGTTGGCGATGTAGGGCACGACCTTAACTTTTTCAATGCAAAGGGTGAGAAAATGTTTATAAGCATGAGCTTTGAATCATTGATTATTCAAAACTCTACTGAAGAGCAGAGTTTCGAATAATCCATGAGTCAATAATCAATCCATTCATATGTAACCAAGTCAACATTTGAAATAATTGATTACTACAAGTAGATAATCAGAAGATTATCAGCCATTTGAACCCCCCTAATGAATTCTTCTCAGAGATAAGACGCACACACACAAACAGAAATGGGCTTAGCAAGCAATTTGGAAGCTGCAAATCCTGAAATGCAAAGTGGCGACAAAGTTGAGATGTAGTTTTTTGCAGCTCTTTAGGGTTGTTGGCATCCAAAGCCTCTAGTCACGTGGAACCCTTGCATGTATGCGCACTGACACGTTGTATAATCACCGATCGGCGGACATCGCGGATCTCACTCGAGCTCTACTTCTCAGCGCGCATGCATTTGATGAAAACATTACTTTAAAAAAAAAATCGCTTCACGCCTTTGCAACAGTTCTAAAGCATTGAAATCTATCAATACAAGTCTCGAATTTGCAACGCGAGATTGTTGTTGATCGAAATATTGAAGTGTAATTACTAATTGGTAGTGGTGGTAGTAGTAATTTATAGCTGAAAGAAATTGTTGCTTGATTCCACTGGGGATTTCAATCCAAGCTCGAATTGCATTTCTGTTGCTAGACTTGTTGTAAGCTGTTGCAGCAACACACTTGTTTGTCACCGAAACAGGTCTCGAGTTTGAGATCAGCGGGAATTTTTGTTTTGTGTGATTTTGTGAGTGGGGTGATTATGGCTCTGGCGGCAACGTCTGGAGTGTTTGAGCTGGCGTCGTTAGCAGTTGTCGGGCAGGGGAGTACTAGTAGTCGTAGTGGAGCCCATGGATTACGGCAGCAAGGATCAGTACCGGGGTTGAAGCTGCAGGAACAATTGCGCACGCGAAAATTAGTTGCTTGCGGATCACGACGGCGCTTTGATGGCGTGTTGGCAGTCGCTTCTCAAGACGGAAATATTGTACGCTTTTACACCATCTCGAAAATCTCATGGAATGCATTGAAGATTTTTTTTCCTCTCTTGAGAGCTCGATGCTAGAAGTTATGAATATTTTCTGAAGAAGAAGAAGAAGAAAAAGTATTACATTAGCATTTCTTTTAATTTCCTTTTCCTGTTTTCTAAGCTTTCCTGAACTCTTCCTGGATAAGGATATTCAGAGGTGCAGTGTATAGCTTGACAATTTACCTTGTCTCCGAGTTTCTTCAAAGCTGCAATGACTGCTGTTGAACCGTTCTGCGACAAGATGGCGGTGGCTGCTTGTTTGCTTTTCTTCTGAATCTGGTAGTCTTTTGTGTCCTTGGGGGGGGGGGGGGGGGGGGGGCGGGGGAGATTGAAAGGAGGAGAGGGAAAAGCAGAAAATCGATAAGAGGGGAACG
>Ga0116227_10001220_pt1 | contig 56479 bp, 41 predicted proteins | sample S1TSphgellanicum_FD_89693 | JGI IMG/M metagenome (GOLD analysis project Ga0116227, IMG submission 89693) | Host-associated microbial communities from peat moss isolated from Minnesota, USA - S1T2_Fb - Sphagnum magellanicum MG | ecosystem: Host-associated > Plants > Peat moss > Unclassified...
CATATATGATTACCCATCAAATAAATGTGACTAAAAGAAAATATTATATTGATAAAAGATGTATAAAAATGGGCGGATAAAAAATTGTTAAAAAACCCAATGAAAAAAAAGGTTCTTTATAATATATCAAAGGACCAAAGTTCAAAAATTTGGTAGTTCAAAAAATGAAAGGGTTGAAAAAAACCTAACTAACTATATAAAGTGGAAACCTTAAACCATATCATTATTTACAATCCCGTGTTTAGCTGAATAAGCAGTTGTTACATTTACAACTTTTGCTGCATGACGAATAATGTATAGATGGTAGCGTTGCATTTCAACTTGAATTACATTTGCAACAAACTTTTCTTTTGATGTGCCATGAACCCTATAAACACCCAAAAACCACCAAATTAAACCCTAACACACCTTGGATGAAACAAAATTATGAAAAATAAATAAACATTGACTATTATCGTTTCTTACCTTCCATGAATCATTTTAGATTCATGGAAATCTAATACATTTATCAACTTTTTTGTTTGACTTAGACTCTCAATCCCAATTTTTGACATCCCATGCCATCTTCAATCATCGTGCATATGTAGAATGGGTGAATTGAATCATTTCTTGTAAATCTTCATCCTTCTCCATCTTGATGTTGCATTTCGAAGCATGCTTCCCACGCCCCAAACATTAAAACCCAACACCTGTAACAATTGTTTTGAAATTAATTTGACCAAAGTTGGTTTTGGTAACAGTGGATGTTATTTTGCAATAATTACTAGCTTATCCCATTTGCATTAGGCTTTGGCACGAGTGTGACTAACAACCTTTTGATCATTTTGCCTTTGCACGACCATGGCATCTCCCAAAATGCGAACGTTCATTTTAGCATGTCTTGATGTTGAAGACCTCCTTTAGAAATTGAAGGCTTCCTAGGTTTTGGCCTTTTTTACCACTAAACCATGCACCTCCTTCAAATGTTTGGTCAACAACCATTTGGCACAATATGCGACAATGCAACTGTTAATTTTACATTTTCATTTTGACCCAACCTTCATCCATTCTTTGTCTTTCCAAGCCATATTAGGTGGATAAGGGGGTGTTGAAGGCTAAAAGGCCTGGTCGGTTTCAAGTTCTAGACCTAAACCAAAATATATATTAAAAAAGTCATTACTTTGTAATAAAAAAATCATAACCCTAAAACCTTATTCATAAAAAGTTCAAAAAATAGAATGCATGTATTGCAAAACATAAAATCACACAATTAAATATAATTCCTACAATTTTCAATTGTTTTCAGGTATTGCAATAAAAAAAATTCAATAAAAAAATCCCATAGTTTCCATCATTTGATGGAAGTTACGGATATGATTAAGCTTAAAAAAACTTGTACAATTTTTTTTATCTGCATTTAATTTAATGTATGTAAATTCTAAAACAATCCAACCCACCATTTTTTAATCAAAATTCCCAATTTATATTGGAAGTGATCTCATCATTTGAATTGTAGATTGTCACCATTGTCAACTCTAAACCACATAAATTGTTTGATTCATCAATTTTGAGTTATGATGAAACAACATTTTGTTCCCCAGGTTTCAATTATGATGGAAGAACATTTTGCTCCCCATGTCTCAATTCTAATGGAGCAACATTTTGTTCCCCAAGTCTTAGTTGTAATAGATCAACATTTTGCTCCCCAATTGTCTATTATGATGAAATAACATTTAGCTTTTGAGTTTCCAAATCACCACCACCTTTCTTCAATTTCCTTCCTCTAGCCATTACAACCTTCAACATTAAAAAAAAACCACCAATTCATTGTTAATTGTCAATTCTAATGAATTAAACCAAAAGGACCAAATAAGAAGAAAAATAAAAAAAGAAAGAAGGCGATGGCAACTTGTCGCCATCGTTTTCTTTATAACACCACCACCATAGGAAATTATTGTTGTCACCTTCTTTAAAGCAAAACCACCGAAAAATTCAACATCAATTGTCGTCACCTGTTTTTTGCAATAAAGCCATCGAAGAAAGTGACGGAAGTTATCATCGTTTTTTTTTTCTTTACAACACCACCATAGAAGAAGGCAACGGTAGCAATTGCCATCGCTTTCTTCTTCTCTGCAACACCCACCATAGAAGAATGTGACAACAGTAATTGTCGTCACCTTTTTCTTCTCTACAACACTGACCATAGAAGAAAGCAACAACAGCTACCATTGCCTTCTTCTTCTTTGTTACACCCACCACAAAAGGAGACAATGGTAGCTTTTGTTGCCTTCTTCTTCTCTACAGCACCCACCACAGAAGGAGGTGATGACAACTTTCGTTGCCTTCTTTTTTGCAACACCCACCATAGTAGGAGGCGACGATAGCTTTCGTTGCCTTCTTCTTCTTTACAACACAAATAAAAAGGCAACGATAACTTGGAAGTAAGTTGTCATTGCTTTCTTCATTGTAACACCACCAAAGAAGAAGGTGATGGCAACAAGTTGCCATCGCCTCCTTCATTGGAACACCACCACAAAAGAAGACAATGGTGAGTTGCTATCATCTTTTTCTTCTTCTCAAACATAGAAAAGAAGGCGACGACAATAATCACTACCATCACTTTCTTCTTTGTAATAACACTAAAGAAGAAAACAACGACACATTGTCATTGTGACGTTGTTTTCTTCTTCTCGAACACAGAAGAAAATAATAAAAATATATATAGAAGGGAGGGAACTTACCTTCAAGCTCCTGTTCTACCATTTCAAATGCCTTGTCTTGGCTGCCACTTCTGCCTTCTTGTTTCTGGCTCCTAGTTCTACCCTCCTTCTTCTGTCCTCATGTTTCAAGCTCTCCCAAGCTCTAACGATGGAATGAGCGCAAAATGAGGTGAGGTGAAGTAGGTAGGAAGGAAAAACTTTGGGGTAAAAAAGAGGCTGAAATAACCAAAAACCTTGGGCAGGAGAAGATATGTTTTTGGCTCATCCCCAAAATGACTGAATGGCCTCATCCTGAAATGGTGCACTAGTGGCTACTAGTTCACTCGAGCCCCTATCTAGATACCTTGGCAACTTCGACATAATTAATTAACTAATTAAAAATAATTTTGACAATTAAAATAAATTTCAGTATTCAATATAATCCTTCACCAAAAAAAGAAATTTCAATTTTAGTTTTTTTGGTGAAAGTTTCACTATTATATATATATATATATATATATATATATATATAATTAGTGTCAAAGCTGCCAAGGTAATATTATTATTTTTTCCAATTGCTAAGTTTTTGTTGGTTTTTGACAACAAAATAATAATCAAAAGTGATATGATAGGAAAACAACAACACAAATCAAAAGAAAATGCACAATCATTCATCCATTTCTCCAATCCACCCATTCATCCTTTCATTCAGACTCCTTCAATTGATATCAATTTTAATTCATTAAATCCATTCATTCATCCATTTATTCATCCACTTCATCCATTTCAGTCATTCATTCATACTTGAAAGAAGATCTTTTGGAAGTCACAAAGAGACGCCGTAGCAGCAGAAGCAGCAGCAAAATGCGGATCCACTTTCCAACAAAGAAAATCTGTTTCCTGAGGACACAAAATCACTTGCTGTGTTTTGTTGCCATGGACCCCCTCCCTCTCTCACTCATCACATCAGAGCACGTGCTTGTTGCAAAATTAATTGCAACTTTTGTTTTTCTTCTGTGCCATCCCTCCCTCCCTCCCTCACTCACTCACTCAGTCACTCACTCATAACAGAGTCATTTGCTTGTTGTCAAAATTAATTGCAACTCGTGTTTTTCTTCTGTTGCACTACTCAAGAATCACATCAGATCATTTTGCTTGCTGCAAAGTTGGTTGCAAAGTTGCAACAAAATTGCACCTTTTTTTTCCTTCTGTTGCACTCATTCATCACATCAGAGCTGAATTGCTTGTTGTAAAGTTGCAACCTTGATTTCTTCTGTTGCACTCACTCACTCACTCTGATCAGAGCATGTGCTTGTCGCAAAATTGGAACTTCTATTTTCTTCCGGTGGCACTCGTTTATCACATCAAAGCTAAATTGCTTGTTGCAAAATTGCAAGCTTTGGAACTCACATCAGAGACGGATTGCTCATCTTCAGTTGTTTATTGAGTAGGTGTTGTGGGTGCGTGGGATCACAAAAGAGCGCCAGCAACATCTCTGAGAGAGAGAGAGAGAGAGAGAGAGAGAGAGAAATTCATTCCAGTCGATCCGATGCAGCATCACAAGGAAGTAGTGACGGTGCTCACGTCACTTGCTCTGTTCCTTTTAGCTGGATTGTGCGAGATCGGAGGAGGATGGTTGGTTTGGAAGTGGAGGAAAGCGGGATGGCATTGGGGATTCTTCCTTCTGGGTAGTTGTATCTTAGTGCTGTATGGACTTGTACCCACGCTGCAAGACCAGGTGTTCGGTCGGGTCTATGCCGCATACGGTGGGTTCTTCATCGCGCTGTCATTTCTGTGGGACTGGGCTCTGGATGGCCAAAGACCTGACCGCTGGGACTTCATCGGTAGTGTTATTGCCATCGCTGGGGTTGCTCTTATCATGTTCATGCCGCGTAAGGAAGGAACAACGGCACTCGTCGCAGCTTCTAATGCTCCTACTCCCCAACCACAGCCTTGAAACTGTTGTGGCCTAGGGTTTAGGGTTTAGAGTTTAGACCCTAATCACATGAAAGAAAGCAAAAGACTCCGAGCATAAAAGCAAGCGAAGAGAATGGTTGCGTGAGTGATTAGGCGGAAGGAGATTTATAACATATCCTAGTATGCTTTTTCTTGTCTCAGTAAAGTTCAGGAGAAGAAGAAGAAGACATCAGTAAACTCACAATTGTATTATTATTGTTCCACACCGTCTCAATTTTTTTGCAAGCTCCTCCCTCCTCCATGGTGAGCGAGCGAGCTCTGCTGCTACAAGCTTTACTAGGTTGTTGCCATCCATGCCCCCTTGACAATCCAATTCTTGAACAGTCTTCAACAGTCAGCCACTGAGTTGATGTTTTTTTAATACATTTTGGATGATGATGCCCAAGTGCAGCAGCAGGAGCAGCAATTCACACCGCATATTGCTTCAGGATTGCTGGCTCTAATTGGATTTCTGGCACAGAGCTGCTGATACTCATCAGTGCTGCTATGCTTGCAGCAATGACTTTCTGGTGCTCAAAGGACATATGCTGCCCATTCAAAAAAATGTGGAGCTTGGTGCACCTGAAGACAATCCAGTAGAGAGCCCAGTAAAACTTTACATGCATCAGCCTCTTACATGCAATCTGTTGTGATTGGTAATCTCTTGACCAAAATTTTCCCCTAAATCTCTGTGACTCTAACCCTACAAAATGCATCACAAGGTGTATTGATTATGCTTCCATGAAACCTGGTTTCAATCCTCACAGTTTCAGCAGTTGCAATGGAAACTAGAATCCCTCTGATAGTATAATCCTTCTTCACTACCACCAACTTAATGAATTGGAAGTGAATTGATTGCAGTCAGAGAAATTCCCCAAGGTCAAGAAGATCTTGTTGGATCCTACCATTTGTTGAATAGTGAAAGGGTTTAGGGTTTAGGGTTTACAGTAAATGCTGGTTTCAGGAACACACAAAACCAGCATGCCAATATGAGGTGTTCTTGATGTCATGCACTTTAATGACAAAGTCTTGATCACAGAAGCAAGACTTTAGCCTGCAACTCTTATGTATATTGTGTCAAGGCAGAATAACAAAGGAAAGAAGTCCTGCTATCTTGAATGTGTTGAAAACCAACTATGTAGCAATCTTTTAGCAATGTAACAATGACAGCAATTGCAGTCCCACAAAATTTCAGATTCAGAGAAGTCCCAAAGCTGCATCCATTTTTGTAGTCTCTATGGGCATGATTCCACCACATGGCAGAAGCGTCTTCCAACCAAATTCTTCCTTGGAGACACAGGTTGAGAGAAAGGCAAAGCCAACACAATCTGTTACAATATGACAACCAAGGCCCTTCAGCACTAATGGGCGCCCTTGTTCTTATATGCACATCTGCAATTGCTCCCTCTTATCCCCAAGTTTTCTTACCAATAGCAACCCAAATACTTGTAGGTAATTCGCACAAGTAGGTTGTTAGGTTTAGGGTTTTACAATACAAAGTGCCTACCTTAGGAAAAGAATGGATATAAATCTGTGCCACCCGCAACCCAAGTACACCAATAGGTTGTTTGTTGGGTTTAGGATCTAGGATTTACCTATAGGAAATACCTACCTTCAGAAAAGAGTGGACATAAATCTTAGCCTTGCCCAATTCTCCAACTCTCCCTTTGACAATTTGAACAATTTGACCCTACAAGATTTTGAGCATATGAATAAAAATGAAGATGAGAATGCTAATAACTTTCATGAGAATCAAAAAATCTCCATACTTGCAATTAAGAAAGCCAGAACCCGTTGAGCCATGAACCTAACTGGAAAGAATTTAATGTTACATGCCCTATCCAATGACAAATGTTTATATAGAATTTAATAATAAAATCATTTCCACTGTTAGTATGTGCAAGTGATATGATTTCTACCTTTGCAGAAGTTGCATGGTTTTGCCAATAATCAAATTCCCCAACCCACAAGCATTGCTGGTCTTGAATGATCCATCCCCCATTTGCACATAAATTCCATCAAGATAATTCACATCCATGGCATACGAAGTCTGACAGCAAAAATTTATATATATACAAGTCATATATCTCTCATAAGAATCAAGAAATTTCAATTTTCACAATCAAGAAAAAACAAAGCAAAGTTGAAACTTTTTCAACAAGCCACAGAGAATTCCAAAGAAGTAAAGACAAAACAAAGAATAAAGGACCAAGAGACAAAAAACCAAGTAAACGTGAAAGCAGTAAGAACAACAGTGCCAGTCTCAACCCTGTTTAGGGACCATCAGTTTATGTATATATACAAGATGCAAATTGGAATTGATGTAATCAAACAGGCTCTTCTCCTAGAGGAAGTTGAGACAACCTTGCACCATGTCAAAATTGAGCATATTGTTCGCTGTTTGCAAGCTGCAAAACCATATTACAAACAGTTCAATTTCAGTAGCCTCAACCCACATTCAAAGCTTAAGATATTAGGCAGCACTCTCACAGGCCAGAAGCTAGTGGGCACCATGGACTGATCCACTGTTCAATGGAGATCAGGATGGTAATTTGGATGCAAGTGAAGAAAAGCCCTGCAGTCACTACATGGGTTGTCCTCATCATACAACAACAAGAATGAGCACCATAGCATTCAATGTCTGTTATTCTATTCTAGATGCAACACCAAAACTGATAGAAAATCAAAATTGGTGATAAAAGTGATATTGAATCTTTGAAATAAGCATGCTTCCTAAACCTCAGTGCTTCAAGAGCAAAAAAAACCACACTTTAGGAAAGATTCAAACATTCTTCCAAGTAATGAACATGAAATCATAAGTGACTCAAAAACCGGATTCAACCACTAGGATGAGGATTAGATGGTTAGTACCTCTGTGGACTGGGATGTGCCAAATTATGGTGAGAATGCACTGGACTTCACATTACGCTGCTGTTCCCACACACTTCCTTGTCTTCTTCACTGGAGACTATGTGAAAGAGACATGAATCTTCATGGAAGACAAGGAGGCAAGGCAACAAAGAGTGTATCTGATGACTGGTATTACATGGGCAAAACTGATGGAAAAAATTTAGCCACTCTATACTATATTGAGCCAAAACTCAAGACCCAGATTACTCAGACTGTTCAGGATGGCACTGCGCTTCAAGATAATATGCTGGAAAAGCTCTCTTATCTGCTGCTCCAAGGAGACCAGCCCATTCTCCAGAAGTCCCTGCATCCTGCTGCAATTGTGTGAACTCATTCTTCAGCTCCTCGCTCACCTTAAGGATTGATGGGAAGCTCTGGCACTCCAAGGCAGAATCAACAACATCAACAACCTTTCTGGCTTGTGCATACATGATTCCAAGCTCAGGCAAAACTCCCAGAGATCCCTCTTTCATCTTTCTACAAATTTCCTCCATTACAGTCTCCTGAAAGCTGCAAGCTATGAAATGTTGGTGACCATCTAAAGTGCACAGGAACGAACAGGGAGATCAACTGCTACTGGATATGCCATCAATACCATTCCAAGAATGAAACAGATGACCACTTTCACAGTATAGATGGCACTTAGGTAGTATGCATTTCACCACAGCTGGGGGCTGAGTGTCTATCACTCATTGCTTGCAAGACAATTGTTCCTGTTTTGCTCCTCCCACAGAAAAGGCCATCATCATGAATGTCACAGATTGTTGGACAGTCTTGCAAAGCCCACATTACTTGAAGCAACTGTTCTTTGCTCAACCCATCATTGTCAGTGCTCCAACTATGCAAGAACAGCTTCACAGACATCTGAAACTGCTCAACACTTGATATACTTGCACTTATCAAGGTACAAAAAGCACTGCACTGTAATCAACCAAGTACTTGGTGATCCATTTCTCTCCACTTTTGGACATGGGAGTCCTCCAAACAGGTACCAACTTGTCCAAATCTGCATATGTATCCATGACCACAGTAATAGCCTTCTGCAGCCATGGTAGGCTTGAAAAGCCTGCATCAGAATTTGGTTGCAAGAATGCAGCCACTTGGTGAACCAAATCTCAAAGAGCTGAGAAGGTTGCAATTGACTGTGTACAGAGTCAGCTTCAATATTGGAGGGGGAGTGGAATCCTATGAGGAACTTTGAACCAAGTAATAAAAGGAGGGAGTTACAATGGACACTATCCATTTCTTCTGGCTTGCAATTCCAGACCTTTTTTGGTAAATACTTCCAGAGTGTATGCTTCAGGCTTCATGATGTGCAACCAAAACATGGCAAAAGGAGAGCATAACAGAATCACAGCCACATCTGCCACAAAACCCTTGTTGCCATGAATTGCACTAACAATAATATATAGCTGAAAGAGTAGAAATCCAGATCAGTCTCAGACAAAGAGAGACACCAGAAGGTGTATATCTTTCTTTCGAGAACCTGAGGACACAAGAGGATGCCACCAGGGTTTTGTAACCAAACCAAAATACGCAAACCCTAATTGCAGAATCTCAAGACCAACAGAACAAAACAAGACAAGATCAAAGCACCAAAGTCATCAAGCACTGTAAACTAAGAGAATAGAACCAGGAAGAAACAAACATATTTATGGAAACAATGCCACCAGAGTATTGTAACAAAACCAAAATAAGAAAACCCTAATTGCAGAATCTCAAGAATGACAGAGCAAAACTGGAATGGATCGAAGCACCAAACCATGCATCGTTGTAAAATACGAGAATGGAGACCATGAAGCAACAAACATTTTGATGAAAACGATGCCACCAGAGTTTTGCAACGAAACCAAAATACGAAAACCCTAATTGCAGAATCTCAAGACTGGCAGAACAAAACTGGAACGGATCGAAGGACCAAAGCCATGGATGGTTGTAAACTTAGAGAATAGAGACCAGGAAGCAACAAAAAGACATATTTGTTCATAAAGAATCCGACTGCCAAAAAAGGAACATTTATTGACTCCTCCTGCTTATCAAACAACAAAACAAAAGCAAGAAACCGCAGCACTTACAGCCAACATCGAAGCCGGAAAAAAAAACACATTGAGTCTACTCCTCCACAACCAGAGCTCCGCCGCAAAAGAAAAACTAATGGCAACGCGATCCTCCGCGAAAAGAGTACACGCACACGGACTCGATCGCTGTTGCACGGAAACGCTCTGTGCATCACCAGCGCACCAAACAGACGTCCACAAGACAGCAGTCGAAGCGGGGAAGACGAAGGCAGGGAATTAAAAGATTAAATATGTTAAGTCTAGAAAAGATGTCCATATGTCAATATGGCCGAGTGGTTAAGGCGATAGACTTGAAATCTATTGGGGTTCCCCCGCGCAGGTTCGAACCCTGCTGTTGACGAATTTTATTTTGTTTTTTGCTTTCTATTTTGCTCTCCATGAGGTTTTTTTCTTCGTGTCTGATGATAGTTAAGGACAAGTGAAAATTTTCGGAAATTTACTTATTTTGCTAAAGTTTTTGGAACAAATTCTCTATTTTTTAATTAAAAAAATTTTTTTTTGAAAAAACTGAGTTAATCTATATTTAATAATAATAACATTTATTTATTTATTTTTATAGACATTAAATTTAATTAATTAATACTTTTGTTGAGAAAGCCCCCAGTTAGGGGGAGTGGATTTTAGATGATGATTGTGAAGCTACCAAGGAAGTGTGCAAATTGGGAGTGAAGTTCAAAAATTCATAAACAAGAGCATGAATAAACTATTCTTCAAGCATTGAGGTTTGTTATATTTCATTCAAGAGATGGTTCCAATAGTTTGAATCCGTTCAAACTATAATATTCAAATGTGAATTGTCATTTCAATGAATTTAAAGTGTCATCATGCAATACCCAAATAGTGTTGGTATTAGTTGCTACCAAACTTCAAAAATCTCCAAACTCCAAGATTATCCATTGGTTCAGATTTTGAGATTTCGTGTTGTATGTTTGTGTTATGAGAATTTTCATCTATCATGTGTTTGGGTTTATAAATTTTTGGCAACGGTGTGAGAATTGTTTAATTTCTTGTCGAGTTTCTTTCTTGTGTGTTATAAGATATCTATGTGAAAATAAAATTTGGGGTTGTAACTTTTGGAAAAAAATAGACTATGGCAATACTATCATGCAAAAATATTGGTTTCATGGTGATATTCCAACAAAAAACACAAAGACCTATTTAGGACTATAACAACAAAATTTGAGGTGGTGGCAATACTAGAACAAAAATAAAAAACAACAATTATGGCAATACTCTATAGAATGCAAAAGGTCAACCTAGATAATGCATTACAACACTCAATAGATCACATACTTACTACCTTTTTCAAGGCTGGTTTATTATCGTATTTTTGTTTGGCTATCATTAGAATGAGTTAGGATACCTTAATCCAATATTTGGAAGTAGCGATAATATGTAAAAAGAAGGATGCAAATGGGAATTAGGTCATATTAAATGTTTATCCAACAATGACAGTTGATAAGAAAAAAATAGAAAAATAGATAACAAGCAATAATAAACTAAAGGAAATATATGTTTTCATCATAAAAAATATAGCCATTTGGAGGATAAGTGGTTTTGGAGCCCTAACAATCTAGATAACTGTCTCAAGGACCAAACAAAAGTAGTAATAAACAAGATTTCTACACAATAACTCAAATAGAATAATACTTTGCGAAAGGGAAAGGCATAAAGTGGTTCAATATATTAGTAATAATTCCTTGACTTGCTACAATTGCAATTGGCCAAGTCATTTATCCATCAATTGCCCTTGGAAGGTTGAAATCTAAGAGATAATGTGGAAGACAAATTTGGATAAAAAATAAGCTTTAAGCCTTAATGAGAAAAAGGTTGAAGATATTACCATCAACATGGTGGTAATAACTACACATAATAAGGCAACCAAGGAGGTAGGCTTTTGGGACAAGGAACCAATAAAGGTAAAAAGCCTCAAGATTGGCAAAAGGGAAAAAGGTTTTGCCACATGATGGTGGAAACAATGCAAGGACTACAAAAGGAAAAAAAACCAATGGAGGCAATTATTGCCCATGACCAATCTTGGTCGATTGAATGCACAAGCTTACTTTATGTTGTGGAACATCCATAAAAAAATAACATTACTTTATTGTGGGTCATAAGATAGTAGTAATTGAAATGAACATTGATTTGAAATATTCCTAGGACACATTAAAATTATTCCATTTGTAATTTGCAAAAAAAACTAAACAAATCTTTTTGACCCAAAAATACATTGCATTATATTATTATGTTAGGTTATGTTATTCTCCCCAAAATCATGTCATTTTCAAGTCCTTTTAAGTTCATTTAAGAGTTTGATTAAATAGTAAAATCATTGGTTACAATGTTTAGTGACCACTTTGAGTATTATATTCTCATTAAATTCATTCCAAATTTCTTCCAAATCATTCCAAATTTCTTTGTGTAATTCATGACCAATGGCATGGTCTATTTTTTCTTTGTGGCCATGGGTTGTAACTCAATTCCTAGCCTTTGAAACCAAGAATCCACCAAGGTGATCCCAAGAACAAGAAGTTCCAAGACCACCATTGAGAGCTAGGAGTGTATATGCCTCCTAAGTCTTCCTTCATTTTTTGAAAGGATGGATGTGTTTGGTCTTAAAAGCCACCACCAAAACAACTCAAGAAATATTATTGTCACCTTCCCATGAGCCTTTTCCATTTATTTTTAAAACAAAATGTGATATGTAAGCTTTTTTTGTAATAAAAAGTTGTTGCATTTGAAGACCTTATGGGAGATTCCCATTCTAGCAATTCGGAAAATTAGGTAGCATCATGCGTCTTCTATTTACAATTGACTAGATTCATTTAAATTTATCATGGTCAAGGAATCAAATATTCTTGTTTTGGAATTCATAAGAAGATAATCAAGTGGAAGAGTTGGGTAAAACATCCAAGGTTTTGGAATTTTTTAAGCAAATAAACTCCCATAAAAAGTCCTTTTTCATGATGGGTGATTTCATCTATTTTTGCATGGTGACATGGGATGTGTATTGGAAGGGCCACTTTGCATATTCATTTATGAAGTGTGAACATATTTTGAAAATGGACACCAATCTTGTGGGGACTTGTTCATATTTAAGAAATTCTTAATTATTAACTCCTAGGTCACAAGAGACAACCATACAACTCCTCCAAAGCTAAATAAAGTTTAAAATTATGGAGGTCCCTAAACAACATAAGATATCATCAAAGCACAAGGCTTGAATGTTTATTCCATTGTGCCTTATGATTTCCATGCCTATTGTGTGGCCTACTTTTTAAATAGACATATTGAAAATGGAACGAGCATTCCATATGGGCTATCATGAGGGGGATAAAATGTTCTATATCTCCCTTACAAACTAGTAAGGGGAGGAGGAATTCATTGACTAATATGAAGGAAGTTAGACTATTCATTAGCACTTTCAAAATGAGATATTTAAGCATTTTTTGTAGGATGGCCTGAACTTTAAAAAGTACTCAAGGAGGATGTTCTATATATGTCATAGAAACCACCATCTCTACGCTTGGTTTTCATACATCAATTGAGTGCATCTCTTTGATGTCAAGTAGCACATTGTTGTTGATTCCATCATGTTGAACACCACTATTGGATTGGTGGAGCTTCTCACATCACTGATAGATTGTAATAAGTAAGTAGATGAAACAATAGATTCAAAGTTCTGTAATCCTTCAATGTTGCCTTTTTTTTCTTCATAAAAATTTATCTATTTTCATAGTTTTGTTGAGTATGATCATGTGAGGCCTAACTTAGTGCACAACTTTTTTAATTCTAGAACATTGACAAGATCCCTTTAATACAATTCAAAACTGTCATCCCATCCAATGTTTACATAAAATGTGATATCAAGTTTCATAAAAGTTGGCATTCCTTCCCACATGAGGTTTTTAAAAAATATATGGATAAATAAAAATACCATTTCCACTTTTTATCATTTGAAATTTGAATCACACCCACAAATTAATACAAAAACTCAATCTTATTCATGTACATGCAACATGAGCTCTTGGTCACAACTAATGTAATGATTAAACTATTTATGAGGAAGTTCCATATCCTTCTTTGTGCTTTGTAGTAGAGTCGTAATAATTAATGGAAAAAACTATGAAGCAAGTGCACAAGGACACTTAGAATGTATTTTTAAAGCACTTCCATGTGTGTGGTCCTAAACTTGTCTTTGAATTTTTGGAACAAATTTAGCTACATTATAATATATGCTCTAAATTATAAATGTTAATTAAAAATTTTGGAATGTTCATTACTTCATGAGTAAATAGCAAGCAAAAGGTATTTCAACCAAAGTAATGGAACTAATTAGGAGTTTTCTAAGAAGCAAACAAATTCCCAAAATAAGGGTTTTTCAATGTAATTTTTACCAAATGGTTGCAAAGGGGAACTTTCTAAGTCAAATATGGTTCAACCTATGCCCTATGCCCTTTATCTTAAAACCTAAACCTTGTACCATATATCTTTAGTGCTAAAGGTAGCCCCAAACCCCTTGGGCTACCTTTGGTCCTAAAAGTAATCCTTTAATACCTCACCTACTTCCATTGTTAAAGATAGGGCCCAATCTTTGCACATATCCTTTGGCATCAAAAGTATGGAAAACTTTTAAATGTTTTTGGCCAATACAAAATGCTTCACAATTTGTTTTGCAAAATCTTTTGTGGGGATTTTCTTTTTTTAGTTTTCATGTTGAATCTTCTATATGTTTATTCAATTGGAGTTTGAAATATAATTCTTGATGAAGTCCAATGTAAAGGATCTAGACCTTTTTGTTTGCTTTAGCTTTGACATGGTTTCCCTTTCAAATTACATTAGGGAATGGTGGTCATTTGTATGGGAAATAACCTTTTTCAAAGAATTTAAATGAAGGCTGGCATTCAAAAAGGTAAGATTTCAAGTGGGAGGCAAGGGGGCAACCAAACAAATGTTCTTTAGGTTTTTTTTTTCAAAAAAATTTATTCTTTCATCAAAATTTAGTTCACGCATTGTTTTTTTCATTATCTCATTTGAAGCCCTATGAGTAGTATTTACATTTTAATGGTAGGCATTTTTATTATGTTTTTCTTTCAAATGGGGTGATTGATGTTCTACTTTCTTTGTTTATGATTTGGCAGGATCCCAAATCAAACGTAACAATGTGTAGGAAATATTTGGTTTGGATTGGAACCCTTATCATTTCAAGGAGTGTGGGTGGTACTTAGATTTCCCCAAGGATAATATTGTTTCATTAAAGGTTAGGATCAAAAAGAATTATGACCATGGTTTCTTAGAAAAATTGAATGAATCAAAATTTGTGGAAGGGAGGAAAAATTAGGATCCTAAGAAGAAAAAAATAAGGCAAAGGTTTAAGTTCCTTCAAACATTGAAGTTACACAAGATTTTGAAGTAATTAAACAACAAACATATGATACTAACTTCTTAATTATTTCTCCCTCATGGCTTGTCAATATTCATATTCAGTTAGGATACATGCCTCTACAATAAGGTGGGGTATTTCACCAAGATCCCAATTCATAAGATTCCTACTAAAATACATATTACAAGTGTTTCGTTGACTCCTACCATCTTCCTTAACCATCCACCTTAAAGTACCCCCATTTGGCAACAATCATTGAAAAAATAGGGGGTGCATGAGTTAGTTTTCAACATTTCATGGCTTTTCATTATTTCTATCAAGATTTGTTTTGGTGTTTAACTAACAAAGATTGAAAACATCTCAAGTTTTGCAAGGAAAATGAATTATTGTTCTATTTTTTTTTACTTTTCATTCTCATGACAAAATTTTCAAATGGATCTTTTGTTTCTTTCCATATAGATTTTTACAAAACAAAAGGTAAATCTCCTCATTAATGAAATCTCAAGAAATTACCCGGTACCCCTTGTTTCAATACACCCTTCTTTTTTATCTAAACAACTTGAAAGTGCTCAAGGAGATATGTTCCTTTTTTGAAAACATGAGTTCATGATGAAAACGAAATGGGTTGTTAATTTTCTTCCACTTGTAAATAATGAAGACAATAACTTAATAATGTCTATCTCACAAAACCAAACAATGAAAGTTAAACGTTTGTGAGACCTAAATTTCATAAACAAAGATGTAAACAATTAAATTCAATTTGAAGTGAAGATTTAGTTGTGAAACCTAAATTTTATTGTTTAGGTCTTGCAATATCTTGCAAACCTTTGGCAACCTAGTTGGGGACCTCAAATTGTCTACATGTGATGTACCTTCAAAGCCTTTGTTTCAATCTTAATCATGTCCATGAGAAACTACAGTCTAATTTCAAATGTGTTGCATGTAACATTGTTTGAACATGCCAATATTTTGGGAGTCATATTTCTGCAATGGAACCAAATTTGTAAGTTTTCAATGAGGTGTTCAAACCTTTTGTTGAGGTCAATGACCCCATTCAAGAGGAGCATGTTGCCCATAGTCTTGAACCAAATTCCCTAGTCAAGAAATGACCTAAGAAGATGTTGGATTATGAATAAGATGTGATCTTGTCAATTTCCTTTTCTTTATGTTTTTTTTTTCACTATGTAGATTTACTAATATAATAATATATATTGTACAAATATGTTTCCTCCATATATTCCAAGAGTTTTCCATTCTTTGCACATAAGGAGTTCCTTTGTAATCCTTATTCCAACCCAATTCAACCTCCATATGCAGAGGTTTTAATTCAACATATGGCTTCTATAATTGCACCTCCTTCATCATTTCATTTTCTTGTTTATGACATCAATGTTCTACGTTACATTGATGATGAGGCTTCATCTTAACATGTATCTATTTTTTGTTTTTAATTGAGAATACAAATGAGTTTGAGGGTGGACCACATATTTTTAAGATCATATTTGTGGTGCAATGATTGGGTGGAAAGTTAATACTCTCAAATTGTATCCCTACTTTGAAAGCTTGATTAATTTTAAAGTGACTTTAAATCCCACATTGATTCAAATGATCCTTTTATCATTGGAAAAGTTTTAATGCAAACATATTGATCAAAATTATTATTATTATTTTTTAATGGAAGCTCATGGGTCCAAATCAATTAAGGTGCACCAAACAAGACAAAAAGATAAACTCCATGATGTATATATATATACACATCAATATTAACAAATTTTTAAATGTCAAATGTTTTAATGTACAATAATTTAAACCACAATTTATCTAGAACTATGAGTATCATTCATTTTATGTCCATGTGTTTGGTGAAATAAAAAGGTCCAAACTAATACAAATACTAAAAAAGGTGACACGATGATATGATTTTGGGATTATTTAAAAGATTTGAACTAGTGTTATACATGTAAATAATTGTCACAACCTTAACATTGGGTTCATGATTAACTATGGAATGTAAGGGCACATGAGGCCAAGAAAGCGTGTTCATGAATGAAACACATTCTCACAAGGGGGGGAGAATGCAAAAGATTGAATTCAATGACTCCCAACTACATTCTCACTTTGGGAATTACATTCATCGTTGAAAAGATCTTTTTGAAGTTTATAAGATATTGCCCTCACATGTTCAAACATTTTTAATTTGGAGAAAATATGAGCATCCAAAGTTTCAAAACAAAAGTCCCAATTTTGGGACTCCCATTTGGATGTAGCCTTTGCACATAGTCGCATAATATACTATAAGGAGGGGAGTGGTGCCTCATCCCAAAGGTTGTGGGTCATGTAAAACTTGTGATTGAGGTTGTCCTTACTAAGTTCATCGCACCATTTGTGTTCAACTTGCACTAATCGCTTTCATTCCTTGGTTATGTAGGTTGATTTCATTTTGAACTCTTGCTTGTGAGTTTGCACTAGTCCCTCCCAAAGCTCCAGCACACCTTCTTATCCCAGAAGTGCTATGAGCTAAGGAGTGTGCATGGAATTTTTTCTTTTTCCATTGTTTCATTTTGGGACCCACTTTTGGGTCTTTTAAGGAGTTTGGGGGCGCATCAATAATTTTTTTATTTACCAAATTTTTTGCACTTACACTTCATACTATGTACATTTTGCAACTTACATTTACATTTGCATGATGTGGATGTATATATTTTTGAAATAAATTTACATGACATTGTGTAAAAAAACTTTTTTTTGTAAGGGTAACTCCACTTTTGTTAAAGATTATGGTTTATTGAAAAATGAGGGTAATTCATTTCATACTTTTCATTTGCAATTGTGATTTTTTTTATAAAAAAATAATGAAACACCAAAACAAAAACAAGATGACAAGGGGCATTCATTTGAAACAAGTTGACAATGAAGCTTGCAACAATGCCAAGAGTTGCAAGATGATCAAAATGTTGCCATTTAAATCTTCAAATTTGTAGGTGAAGAGGAGGAACATTGGGGAGCTCACATTAAAGCTTAAACCCTATTTTGCAAGATCAAAATGAAGGGAATTGAAAGAAAAGGACAAACAAAAGAGGAATATGATAGGACAAAGAAGGTAAGCAAAAAGGAACAAAAAAACTCGCCTAAAATAGGTCATTGTTGGAACTTTCAACAACACAAAAAATTATAAAATGATAATAACACAACCAATTACACTAGCAAACAACCTTTAGGACAACATGGGGGAGCTCACAAGACCATAATGAAAAAAATTATGTAACATATCATTCCTCCATACCTAATTATCTCTTCTTTCCTACTTCGATGCCTCTTATTTCCTCATGCTACCATTTACCCCTTTTTACTTTTATTTTCCTTATTTTTTTATCGAACTAACTCCACTTCCATATTTGTTGTTTTGAACCCCAAAGAGAGAAAGGAAAAAAATAGGAATGCAATATTGCATATGTTATTGTGTGTTGAGTTCATTATTAATTTTTTTGTTTACACTATTTTATATGAATTTACATGGTGTGTAAAATTGTAGAAGTTTATGTGTTTTTTTGGGGGTTTTGTGATTGACATTCACATTTATCATGCTTTACATGGGATGAAATAACCTTACATAATTTTACATTTATGCACACATATATATACAACTACACTTACCTAACATGCATAACTAAAACCATATACATGGAGTTGACACTAATTTAGACCCATTGTCATGAAGGTTTGAAGCAATTAAGACAACTCCAATTACCATTTAATTATTTTCAACCATTCATAAGGCAATTTGAAAAGGAAAATGATGTTTGAATAAGAAATTTGATGTGTTAAAAGAGCTTTTGAAAAGGGTGGTAAGATGGTGGGGTAATTTGTTCAAAAGGATTAGGTTTCCTTAAAGTTGTGATGTTCCAAAATCACAAGACAACAAAGTGTCTCAATTTTTAAAAAAGGACATTGAGATCGACATGGTATCAATAATAAAAAATAATCAGTATTTTATACCCATTTGTTATCAATTTCCTTGTGAAACTAATACCCCCAAGCACAAATTAACCTATCTATTTATTTTGGTGTTACTCATTTATTATGCATAAAGGGCAATTATCAAATACACCCCCCCTTGGGAACCACCTAATATATTACCAATGTGGGTTTTAGGGTTTAATTTTCTTCTTATGGCCGTGTTAACTAGCAATGTGCCAATGCCTTCATATGCCCCATGGTTTGATTCTTTACATCATCTTGTCCAATTTAGTGGTAGGCCAAAAAAAATGGAACAAATAATCCTAGAACATTAAAATTGGTTTGGCCTACTAAAAAATGCAACCAAATACACCCAAAAAATGGGAATAAAATAAAATAAAAACAAAAAAGACACTCTGGGCTATGGATTCAAATTAACACTCCCTCAAAATCAATAGATAGACATTGAAGGGATTTTTCTAAGCATGCATTTATGTGAAGTCATAAAAACATTTAAAAGGTTAAAATTAAGGACCAATATTAAATACCATCACTATAATCACTAGTCCCTATGATATAAGGTGTTACTGAGCAAGTTAAACTACATCTAATTAAACTAGATGGTATCATGGTAAATTTTTTTTACTAGTGGTAGGTGGAATCATTTATCACTTCCTAGTTACCTAGCTAGTGAAACTACTAGATTTAACTAGTTTTAGAAGGGGGGAAGTGCCACTAACTTGCCACTTCATTCTAGTTAACTTAAAGAAAGGTTAGGATGGAAGTCATGAATTAACAGAAATGCAGTTGGGAATAGTGGGGAAATCCTTGAGAGAATTCCTTTGTTTGTATCAATCTTGTCTGATGTGGGTGGGAGAAGGTGCGTCTAGAAAAAAAGTTAAGGAAGAAGTTAATGAAGGTTTTTGGGGGTGAAAAGTTCTTATTGTACTTCGCTATTGGGAATGGTGAGTGTGGATTTTGGGTGTGAAACTACAATGTATTTTTCTCATTTTTTTTATGATGCTTTGGATCTAAAAAGTAGAAAAAAATAAAAGTTTTTTGGGCCTTTGGAAATTAGCTACAAAAGGAAGAAATGCACTACCATGTGTTTCAAACTGCCTTTGTGAGTAGCTAGAAGACCAAACATAAGCATGGCAACCATAGTGATAACAAGATCTATAGACCATTTATAGGTGTTTTTATGTCATTTCTAAGGTTTGTTATAATCAATATACTTTTTTGAAAATTTGAGAAATGTGCTTACCATATTTTTCCTTGCTTATTGTATGAGGATGGTTTGTGCATGAGTGTAAAGCTTGAACTTAAAGCTTGGAGCCTATAGCTTAAAGCTTAATGTGATTTTAATCCAATTACATGGAACAATATGTCCATAGATGAATGATTTCATAAGGATGAATGTAATTTTTGCATGGGTGAATTTCATTTATGAATTGGATTAAATAAAAAAATCATGGGATGAAATTCATCCATGATTGAAAAATATATAAATAAATAAATAATTATATCCATCTTCATTTGTTGTCCAAGTATTAATATTTCAAACTTGAATGTATTTAATAATGATGGATAATGTGACTATAGGGGAAAGTATGATGATGGGATTAAAATAAATTAAATTTTTTTGTTTAAAAAATCATTTTCATCAACAATGTTAAACAATTAAGAAAAATGTTGTCATGGGATGAGTGTTACACCCCCCTCCATTGTTGTCAACATTATATATGTATTTTGTGAAAAGTTAACACACCTTTAAAATAAATAATTATTAAAAATAACCCCATTGTCATCTATGATAATAGGTTGTTTGAAAGAAGCTAATTAAGGTGCTTGAAATTGAATTTTAGTTTATTTAAAAAATTCATTGTTATCAATAACAATAGATAATTTAAAAATACTTAAAACATTCAAAACTCATCATTGTTAACAATACTAATTAGATTTTTGAAGAAAGTTAAGGCACCTTTGGAGAAGGAAAAAAAGCCCATTGTCATCAACAAGGTTTGATCAATTTGCTCGAAAAAAATAGGAATTAATTTTTTTTAAAACAACAACCATGGGGTGAATATTAACATGATAATGACTTTTTAAACCATAACCATCAAATACATTTATAATGGAATTCACATTACATTATTCAACAAATGTTATATCATGTATAATTAAATTGTGTTTCGTGAAGCTTTAGTTAATTATAACTAAGGGAAAAAAAAGTTTCATTGATAAAAACTTAATGAGAAAATTAAACATTCATCCATAATTTTGATGGAAGTAGTCAAAGTATTTATACCAACTTGATATTAAAATCTGAAATTTTTTTGTCCTACTATTAGGAACCAGTTGCTCAGAAGGAGATGCCTCAGGATTTTAGATATAAATAGATATGCACTATACACCCAATTGGTCTCTCTGAAATATGATACCCACCCAAATCTCTGTCCATACCCGCCTACCAATTTTGAAGATTTTCAAACTATCTTAAATGGCTCCATCGAGTTCTAACAGAAATTTACTGTTGCTGTCAATGGTAATGGTAAGAGTGTGCCACCACTGCCATTTCCGATACTTCCTACCTACCCAATGCTACATAACAACCAACCTGTGCAAATTGACAACCTACCTAATACCAAAAGAAATATACGATGCAATTCTTATTACCATTGCAACACGCAGTAGTACTTGGAGCTTTACTGACATACCAGGTCTGTATCTTTGACATCAAGCCAGCGCACAAATCTGCTGAACATATCAACAGCCATCAAGCCATTTACTTTATTGCATTTTCGGTGCTTCCTCTGTTTTGTAGCCATACCACACCCTAGTAAGAAAAATTCACAGTCATCAGGACCAGGAGCAACAGCATCCAGATAACTAGGCTGTTGTGCTATTCCACCCTTCCATGTCTGGTGTCATTTAAGACACCATATTTCTGCAGTGCACCATCACTTATGTGTGAACCCCACGCCTGTTTTGTTCAAAGGCAATATCTACCTTGGGATGCATTACATTTGCAGCCACAAAATCCTCTTTTGGGTATTACAATCATTCAAAGAATCAATACACAGACAACTAGCCAGAATCAAAATGAAACTTCCGGTTCAACCCATGTTCCAATCTCTGTGTGATGCCTACCCCTGTCAAAGAAACCACAACCTGTAGGCAAGGTGGGTTGGATCACAGGGGTTGATTGAAATCAGGGACCACCAAGGATTGCATTCTCAACATCTTCTCTGCTCAGTGCATAACTGAATTTTCGCTCTATATCTCTGTCCAGGTTGCCTGGTCCACTCTTCAGGTACCTGCAGTTGACCACAATAGTTTTTTGTCACTTGTCTCCAATTTCACTGCATAACATGGAAAGGACCCAGAAACACAGAAATGTACATTGCATCTAGAGGAGACGATTCAATGCAGCCAATCATATTGTATACAAATCCAATGCAACGGGTTCTTTTTCCTCTCATGATGTTCCAGATTTGTACTGGGATAGTTGTGGCGCTCTGTTGCAGTAATGAGTAACATTGTGATCAGAGTTAGACCAGGGTTAGGGTTGAAGGAAGAGTCTCCAGCTGCAATCATTAAGGATCATTAAATCTGCATTATTACATTGGCATGCAGCTGGATTGACCACTTTCAACCATTCACCTTTGGGTACAGACTACAGATCATTGCTGTATACACAACTGCAACTCAATAATCTCAACCACCACACTAGTGGCATTTACCAGTGCAGGGGACAAGGAGCAGGAAAAAGAATACTACACTTCTAATGGCATTACCAGTGCAAAGACAAGAAGAGGAGCAACAAAATTAAAAGATCAGATTCTGACAAGGTGAATTGTTGAGTGGCTGATAAAAAGACACTTGAATTTGTGTTGAACTTGTGTGTGCAGTCCTCAGCTCAGGCATTAGAGGTTCCTCACAGCATCCGAGAGAGAGAGAGGCCTCGTGCACACGAGTTGGCATGGGAACATTTGCATAGAAATCTGGATCAATTGATTACAGTCTTACTGGTCAGCTGACTCTTGACCTTGCAACCACTTTTGTCACATACATGTTGCAAATCTGCTCCCAACAATAGTATCTGGCTGACAGACAAATCCACAAAACTCCTTTCCAAATAGTTCAATGTCTGAAACTTGCCCATGGTTACTGCATCTCTCATGCTTTCACTCTGCACACTAAGGACATTGGGTGACTTTCACCCTCCTTTGACAACCCTACCATCAGGAACATGTGATTGGAAACCATGTTTTATATTCTCACTGCCATGACCTTTGTCAAATTCTGCAAAACACAACACAAATAGTTCCCAAAGAGTTGAAAAATTTGCACTTCTGGTGCATGGAGAGAGATAGATAAACACCCACCTTATATACAGTTCTGTGATGTCAAGAGAGAGTTGTGCATGCCAGTCAGGCCGTTGAATGAGCCAGACTGCTCGATCGTCTCTGCTTTGGAAGAAACCCAAGCTATTTAGCCACGCCTCAATGCAGGGAAGACTGTGTGAGTACAGTGGCACTTTCTTCTCTGGTAGCTTCTTCCTCCACTCTTCCATGTCCCAGGTGCTACCTCCTGTCGCCATTGCATGGCATCTGTGACACACCATCCTCATCAATCCCATTTGCTGCATCTGCTTGCTTCTCCCCCATGCCCCACCTGTATTCCCCCCATCCCACAGTAATCCTCAGAAGTTCCATGAGTTCCAATTCTTGTCAGCTATTTTGCAAGGACTTTCAGGAACTTTTCCCTCCCTCATGTACTGAACAAAAGCTTTGCTCAAAGATACAAAGCATTCGTTCATTTGCTCTCATGCTCAAAGATGATGCATCAACATGGCAAACAGCAGGACATTTTTCCATACATCATTTGAATGATGTAAGATAGCTCTCACTCTCTAGAATCAATCCAAATCAAATCCCGTGTGCCCTAATTCCAAGGGGTCAAGGATCACGGAATCATGAAGTGTAAGAGCAGGAAGCAAAGTGTGCACTGAAGGTGAGGTAAAGTCAATCCTTGACAACCGAAATTTACAGGAGCTCATCATCATCACCTCTCATATCTTGCACTGCTCTTGTTCCTTGACGCCATCTGCTTTGCAGCTGCTGCTGCTGAAAGGACAATGCTGAAAGTGGCAGCAAAGGCGTGTCCAGTCTACTACATTGTTGGTTCAACCACTGCAATCCTCCTGCTCTTCTTCTTGTCCCTGCTGCTTGGCAGCAACCCACCCACAAGGCACCTCCTCCTCCTCCTCCTCCTCCTCCACACACAGACATAGCTCTTGGTTCCTGTCGGTCCTTCTTTCTGTCTTGTCTTTTAACTTTGCTAAAACCACCCAAAACTTTAGTGCAAAACTTCTCTGCAAAGTCTAAACCTCCTTTAGGAAATCACAGTGTAGAGAGAGAGAGAGAGAGAGAGAGAGAGGCAAAAGAACCGTGACACGTACAGCGACACACACCATTAAAGCACCCAAGAAAGAAACAGACACCAAATATCGAATGCACTTACGTTTGTGTGTAGGTAATAACTATTGTCCTACTCTACAGAAAAGAAAGTCGGCCAATCCTTTCTTTGCATCGAAGAATGCGCAATCCCTTCCGTGGTACCGGAATTGTTCCCTTCCTGCCTTCTTTGTAGTCATCCTAGGTTTTAGGACAATCATCAGGTGTATGGAAGAGGCAAGAATCATGCTAATAAGATTGTACACCCATTACACAATCCTTAATCAAGGGTTTAGTGGGGGCCATAAGAGATTTTTTTAATTTCTTTTTCTTTTTCTTCTTGGTTTGTTGTTTGCGATTGCTTGCTTGCTGTGCTTTGCTTTGCTTTGCTTTGCGTTGTTGTTTGTGACTTGTTGGTTGTTGGGGTCCCCACCACTTACTTCCACGTGTGTGAGTACCAACTTTCCTTGTTGATAAATTGCGGCGCTTCTGCAATGCGTTTCCGCCATGTGGGAGTGGAGATATCATGCTTGAACCAATCCTGGATTACGAAGAAACTGTTCCACACAACGCGCACACATCCCGCTGTCTGTCCATTCCTTGAGGGTAAGATTTTTTTTTCCCGGCTATTCTTTGGATTCCTTCAGCTGCTTCCTTCCTGTTAGCCTAACTGAATATAGGTAGACATCGACAGAAAACAGGGAGAAGACAACAAGAAACACGTTGGGTGGTTTGTGGGTAGTGGAGAAGTCCTCTGTTCCCAGCAGCAGCAGGCACGAGGAAGAAGAAGATCATGCTTTCCAGTGAACCCAAAACAAGATGTTCTGGGACAAACACAAGATGAAGCCATGCTTTCCAGTGAACCCAAAACAAGATGTTCTGGGACAAACACAAGATGGAGTCATGCTTTCCAGTGAACCCAAAACAAGATGTTCTGGGACAAACACAAGATGGAGCCATTTTTCAAGCTCAAAAACATTTGGCTTTCTTGGATACAAGGGATCGAGATACAAGAATGCCATGAAGGGCCTGTCCACTTCTTACAATTGTTGTGACTTCTTCTTCTTCTTCTTCTTGTCTACATTAGGTTATTGTGATCACAAATTCGCCCCAATAACAACTTTTCATTACATCTTTCCCTTGGCTTGTATCCAGGTTCTCTCCACCGATGATGGGCATGTACCATGTACCAGCGTTGTTTTGGGCCAGTATCAAGTGTAAAAGTGTTGTGGTCTCCTTCAAAATGGGCCTGGTTTCAATCCTTTTCTTTTTCCCAGAAAACCACGCAGAGTGAAAAAGCACCCAACAATGCACCAGTTGGGCATTCAGCTCCTGACCCTGAGTTAACCTACATTGTACCATGGTCAACCCTTTTTGGGTGGTGACCTTTGATTTTGAATTTTGGCCATTTTTTTTCTCAACCTTGACCTCGTTGAATTGTTTAAAACTAAAGTCAATTTAAATTAAGAACTAAAGGAACTTCAAAGTTCATTTGAATGGAATGAAATTATAAAAACATAATCAATTGTGTGTATGTATATATGTAGCATTGTAATTATATTACATTTATTGTTCTTCAAGAGAAATTAGTTAATGGAATCCTACCTTCAAAGAAGTTATAATTCTTATCAATAAAAGAAATCATTAAAAATCCAATTTGAAAACACAATTGTATATAATTGCCACTAATATATATATAAAAGTAATAAGCAATTGCAAATGAGCCGCCAATGAAAAATTTGATACATTAGTGAAGTACTTATAATTTCAAATCTGATTTTATTTCATAAGACCATTCTTTTCAAAATAATTTTCTAAAAAATTGAACCATGCAATTCTCTAAAAACAAAAAACACAAGTAATATACCAAAATCTTGTCTACTAATTGGAGGAGGAAATCACAAGGTTGAAATTGTATACATGTTTGCATACCTTAAGTAAAATTAAATAACAACGTGTTAAAAACTCCTTGCAATTTGCATGCAACACGTACATATCAATTCAATAAAACACCTCTTAAAAACAATCCAAAACACTTAATTGAACAATCTCATTGGTCACAATTCTTTTGTACACTTAGGCACAAGATTAAAACATTTAAGTGTTAGTTTACCAAAATTGACTCCAAGTAATGATTCAAAGGCTCCCATAATAACAATTTCATTGGCTATATATACTTTTTTTCACCTTTAAAACACAACACAATTCCACATACCCCTTATATTTTGTACACTAATCTTATAAAGAATAGCTCCACCCATACCTCATATTCACAACTCCAACAACATTTTTCACATTCAAGATGGTTGGTTTAAAGCATCCCCACCGATGAATTACACCATAGGCTTTGGATGAAAAGTAGTAGATATTGTACTGCTAAGGGGCAGTAAAATGCCATTGGTTTGACATTTCTTTACAACATGTTGTGGTTGGCAAAAGATATTCCACATTCTAACACTTCTTATTGATTGTTCAGATCGATTTATTGGTCTAGGTGGTTTGCTATTAGTAGTCTCTCACCTTTTACAATCCCAGTCAGTTTCATGTTTATGAAGGGGGCAAGGGAAATGGTAAACTAGCCATCTTGCACATGAGATTTATTATAAGGCCCAAATACTGGGTGGAACTGCTCTTCCTGTCTCCCCCATAAACATGACAAGTGGGACTATAAAAGGTGAAAGATTACTAATAGCAAACCACATGAACCAATCATTCTATCTGCCCAAATCAAAAGCAAGTGTTAGACTATGCAATGCCTTTTTCCAGCCACAATATTCTCCTTCTAGCCCAAAGCCATTTTACTAGACTAAATCTGCATAATCTTTTCTATTCTTCATCCAAAACATGCTGTGCAGTGCACTGGTGGGGACAATGGGGATGCTCTAACCCTTGTCCATATACAGACAAGGTTAAAAAAAAGAACCACCCAACACTACAGAGATCACAAAAACAATAGAGTCCCTGTCTGCATACAAAGGATCCCAGTGGAGATTTCATACAGAAACAAAAAATGCAATGCAGAGTAGTCCTCATGATCTAACATGAATTGGTACATCTGTTCAAATCTTGTGGTTGCACAAATAGAGATTCACAAATCAGACTTAGCAACAAACAAACAAACAAAAAAGAGGGAGGGACAAAGGCAATTGCAGAAGAGAGAGAGAGAGAGAGAGAGAATCATATAACCATGTCATATAAACTCTGCTGTGCAATCTGCAAGACAAAAGAACTCTTGTGAAGACAGCATTCATCCCGCAACATATCCAGAGACACTGTGATCCTCACTCATATTGTTGCACCTTTCAAACATCCAGAGTAACACAAAATTCTATTCCATATTACACTAAGTTTTTGCCATAACTCTGCTATGACAAGAACCCTTGCAAACACACCATTCATTCCACAAAGTATCCAGAGACACCATGATCCTCACTCATGCTGCAACTTTCAAACATCCAGACTAACTCAAATTATATTCCATATTACACTAGGGTTTTGCAACTCAACCATGAGACTTCACAGCCAGCCCAGCTCAACGAAATGTGCACATAATTAGATGGCAGAAATGTGCAGAGAGGTAGTACACATAAAACCCTATGCCACTTTGATTGTTTGCAAAGAATAATTTTGACTTGAGGTGGTTCACAGGTCTTACTAGGTGTAGCATTTTCTTTAAGGTCTTGTGTGCTGAACATTGAGTGCCAGACAGCAGCAGCACAAACATTTTTTCTGTCATGGCTCTACTACTACCTTGGAGAATTTCCAAAGAGACAAAACATTGGTTGCATGAAAGCAAGATGTCAATGAAGAATTTCACAAAAACCAGAAACATGAGATAAGACCAAGATGACAAATCCGATTGCAACTCCTGAACCATCAGGAAGAAAAAAAACATCAGGGCAAAAGCATGGCATCATCAACTGTGAAGGGGTTACTAACCGAATACTGGTGCCAACACCAGGTGCATGCATGCTCGCTCTTCAGAAACAGAATCCAGTATTGGAAAACAATCTCTCGACAGAGTTGGTTGCTGCAGCGGGTACCCGCTTTCTCGCGGCGGCAACAAGCTACACAACCCTAAAATCATAGCAGCAAAAGAAAAAAACCTCTGTACCGGAGAAGATCATCATCTGACTCCCGGATTCGTCGTTACGAACTCACGGTTGGCTCCTTTTGTGTAGGGCTGAGGGAGGAGACGGAAATTGCAGAGGAAGACGACAACGACGAAGACGAAACAGGAGTCGAAGAAGAAGGAGAAGAAGAAGCGGAGGAGGAGCAAGCGGTTTTGAACGCCGCGATATGTTGTCTGCACTTATCGCCATCGCCCTTGTGTTCCTCCAGACACTTCTTCAACGCTTTCACATCACAGGGCGTCATCTTGGAGCTCTGCATCTCGTGTAAGAACTGCCGATTTTCTTGATCAAATCAGGACTTCACCACCGCCACAAGCAACCGCAGCTGTTCTCTCTCTCTCTCTGTGCGACAAGAGCTTCAAAGCATTCAATCTGGATGTAGTCTAAGACGTAAGATCTTTTTGATTTCATTCCTTTCTTCTTCACCGCTTCTGCACAGTTGAGAAAGAACTTTGTTGGGGCATGTGGCGTGTTATTCACTCAAGACTATCCAGCACCATAGTAGGGTTTTTTCATTTGCATCTCCAGTGGGTTTAGGGACATTGCTACAATAATTCTTGTGCACTGAATCAAAAGTTTGGTCTCAATATGCAACCTGCTTGCTCCAATTCTTATTCTCTCAAAAGAAATTATAGTAAAGCCAACTGGCCTGGCAGTAGAGAACTCTGTGCCTTACACTTGGTTTCCTAGTGTAAAAACTATAGTTCCAATGATGACACAGAGAAATGCCATCTCATGTTTGATGAAGAAGACAGAAATACATTGGATAACAATTCTCATATCTTGGCGATGCACTGCTCAGTGATGATTATAACTACAATAGTACAAGATGCAACCAATTTCAGCACCTAAGTGAAAATAATCAAACTTTGACTCTCAAGTAGATTCAACACCTTCCATTTTAGAATCTTGACACTAGATGTTCAAAATCGTTCAACACAAGTTCAAGACAATTCTTAACCATTGCCCAAATCTTCTTGCCTTCATGATCTCAAGCTTCAACACTCTATACAGCCAACTATGTGTTAAGACTTAATGTATGAAGACAGAACCCAAGGTCTTGGGTGCAATACCCTGTTGTCAGGGCATTACCTTGAGTAATGATTGAGGTAAGCTAGTAAGTGGAATATTGAACAGTTCACCCAGGCCTTGCACTGCTTCCACCATTTCTCCATTCCAATTACTACTTCATGCAGTCCTGTTCAATGCTAGGAGCACTCATCTTTGTCTTTCACTCATCATTTAATCAGTTTTGAACAGAGTTGCATCTCCTTAACCTCAATGATAGTTTTGCACTTTACTGCCATCTACCCCCTTTGTGACCATTTGACAGCAGTGATACCATCACTCTGCAACACCACATGATTTCAATTGCATAAATTCCAATTGCTTTTCCTTTTGCTCTGACTGATGCAAACACAAATAAAGGGACACCAGCTCTCCCTAGTGAAGGTCCCATTTGCCCTATGACATCCATGCCTCAAAAATTGAGCAGGAAATACCTGTTCAGATATCCCATCACTTTCAAAATAGTTGCAGGTTCATGCTACATCTTCTGACATGGTGATGTCCAATAATATCACCATAGCCTCCATCTTTCTCTCGAGAAACCACTCTATCTCCAGCAACAGTGACAGTCTCCACAAATAGCAAGACAAAAGTTCCTGTTTCCCACAAAAGCCCACCAAAATTTCCAATTAGATACAACAAAAACATAAACAAACATGATAGTGATACGCTAGAGAGAAGAGAAATAGATTACACAAAAGATGGCCAATGGCTTCAGGGTTTTCATATGAGAACAAACTTGAGAAATTTATGGGTTGAAGTTGGCATTTCTGATTAGCAGCCTCAGAAAGTTAGCAATATGTGGAGCAGCCACTCTCTAGGACATCGCACCTGGTGCTCCTGTCAGCACAAACAAAATTGCATTTACAAAATATCAAACACCATAATGCATATGCAGTGTTACATGCTGCAAACTTCAGAGTGATATGCAACCCTCCTCATCAAGTTTTAGGAAGGATTTGACTTCTCTTCCGCTTCTAGATGTGAAGTTTTGGGTGTGGCCCACACATTGAGCTCAACATCTAAATCAAAGTGAGCTGTGACTGGCTGTGCTGAGGGCTCTTTATCAATCTCCCACAATTGCCAGGTTATGCTCATCAATTTAGCCATGTGTACATGGAAATTGGTCCCTTTCCCCTGATAAAACTCTACCTCAAAGTTCTGGAGTATGGACAGCTTTGCACATAGAGAACCTCAAGTTTACATAGTACAGGCCAAAATCAATTCCTTTGACCTAAACTGGTGTGAGAAGATTGGAAACAGGCATAGGACTTAATACATAAGGAGTGAGCACACAAGACAGTACATGAACCCAGTTATTCCAGAACTTTGTGCTTCACTCTCGTGCTGCAATCATATACATCTATATGATTGCAGACGAAACTGCACAAGAATACTTTGAATGCTAACCACAGGATTGATTCTTGCCAAATGAACACAAATACAACAAGAATGAGTGCAGTCATAACCTTGTGAGTGTCAGACCATCACCCTCATCATAAATGGCAGTGACTAACTACCATTAGTCCCTTCTGACTTCTTTAGCTCCTGATGGTGGGTGTAGTACACAAATAATCTGCTCACAGTCTTGGGCAAACAATTATACAGAAAAATATGTCCTGCATACATCTGAGAATCCTTAACAACAACCCAAACTGCAAAGCAAAAGCAAAGGTTGACACACCTGCCCATCTGTTGTGTATGCATTCCTGAAGCTGCCATGGAAGCCATCATGGGAAAAATGTACACGCAAAAGATCGAAGGCATGAACACTTTCCCCATTGGTATTGAAATGTAAGAGATGACCAGGGGGCATGACTCGGAGTTGAGACAAGGCAAGATCTTGAAACTAAAACCATAAGGCCTACAGAGAATGCTATCTTTGTATCATCCTACTTCTCAGCCACCTATTTGTGGCTGCAACTGCAATTGAGACAGTTATAATTATTCAAGCTGAATCCTGTGTGCTTTCAGGTTCCTCCTCATTTGTGGGACTGGTAACCGAAACAATTTCAGCAGGATTCCTATTGAAATCACTTTCTTCCTTGATTGTGTGACAGGATACTGGAACAATGCAACAAGGAGGAAATCCATTGGGTTTTCTTTCTTCCTTGATTGTGTCACTAGATAATTGAACACTGTAACAGGGGATTCCGTTGGCTTTACTTTCTTCCTTGGTCCTGTGGTCAGAAAGCAAAACACTCTGACTAGGGTTTTCACTGCCTTTGTTTTCTGCTTCTATTGTGTAACTGGAGACCAGAACACTATGATGATGTGGGTTTGCATTGGCTTCAATTTCTTCTGTGATTGTGTGGCCAGAGACAAGAAACTCATGGAAAGAGTTTCCATTCCCTTTGCCTTTCGGAGTGAGGGGTCCTGAGGAACTGCAGATCGAAACATCATGACAAAGAGTTCCATTTCCTTGACTTTCTTCATTGATTGTGTGACTACTGGAGAAGGAAACATTGTGAGAAGGGCTTCTTCTATTGCCATGACTTTCCTCGTTCCTCTTGTGAGCTGGGGAGGCTAGAAGGACACCGTGACAAGGGTTTCCATCATTGTCTGTATGCCCTACATGGCAATACATGACCTCCGAGATGTGAGGCCACAAGTAGAGTTTCTTGATTGCAAAATAACAGAGACAACCTCTCTTCATGCTAGGTCCTCCTTCATCACTAGTCAATCTACTTCCAGGACCTTTCTTAGGTTTCTTGCTGCGATCGACAAGCAACTTCCGTGTAGATCGCTGATCTTCTGGCCCGTATGTGCATTGATACCTGTTAGGGTTAAGTAGAGTAATGAGACAAGAAGAAGCACGAGCGATGAGGAACATAGGTACTACTGACAAAGTTCTACCACACAAAACAATAAAGTTATAGTTCTTCTAATTCGGGAAATCGCAAACAAAAACAACACACGAGCTCGTGAGCTCGTGGTTTGGTTATGCGCACTTACCAGATTTGATGAAGGAAGCTGCGCTTGGTCGGCCTCTTCAAAGAACCAGGATCACAGCTTTTGGTATGAGTACGATAGAATCTGGTTGGCGCCACAACATTCTCGCATTCGCCTCTCACAAACTCTTGTGCTCGATCGGTAAGTATGTAAGCCACTTTCACTTGCAAAATCTTGACACCGAACTTATGGATGGTGTCCTCCCAAGACAACACATCGTAACAAAGCGACACTTCCTTAGGATCCTGCACTACAAAGGGACACTCAAGAGTTGCTGTTGCTGCCATTTTTCTTGGCCACAAAAACTCGTCTTCTCCACCGCCTACACCAACAACATCGCGAGAGAGGGAAACAAAGACGCAAGAAGACACGCAACGACGCACCCCGAACACAGCACAACCACAGCAGCGACGACGACAGCAGTTGATGAAAACACCAGCAAGCGCAAGGACCAGGACGAGTCCGGGCCTCCCACCTAAACCCTAACCCTAATCCTAAAACTGGATTCATGAAAACCCTAAAAACAAAGAAGAGACGCACCACACAAGAGTGGGAAATTCCTCCATATAACACATTCTCATAACTTGTTTGCATTTGCAGCAAATAGGTATCTTGCGATGAAGTTGTGTTGAAATCAAGCTACAAAATTCATGCTGTCTCGTTTATTGTCAATAAATCTGGGAGAGAAATTTTAGTAACCCTAAAATCTGCTTTGAAGATTTTAGGGTTTGATTTTCCAGTTTTCAAGCTTTGTAATTGATAGTAGTTCTAATGGGGTGATGATGGTGGTGGCAAAGCTGCTAACTGCTGATGATCGTTGCAGAGCTGCTGCTGACCGTAGTATGAAAATGTGTGAAGGTCTCCAAACATATGAGGTTTTCTTTTTTTGTTTTAAAACATAATTCTTTGATAACACACCCTCAAAGATTAACCTGCATGTATGTTCAAGACACAAGAAAAAGACAGTCATCCACAGAAGACAAACAACTGACAATGTTTTTAATGTGTTGAGTGAGGATATGGTTTGCTTCAATGCAAATCTTCAAACTACAAATTGGTGGTTGCAACAAGTTCATCTTTGCTTTCTAAGAATGTCAAAATCTCTTCAATTAGATAAAACAGGGCAGTGTGTCTTGAGACCATGAAAGCATGCTACATCATACCAGGGATGACATCAACTGCATGCTTGATCCTGTTGATGATCCAAGAGGTTATCATGGTGCCAGCATCCTGTTTCCCATCACTCAACCAGGTTGGGGACAATACAGACATACTTGACAATAAGTTGTCAAGCATCATCAAAACTAGAACTGTATGTGGTGAATAGATGGTTTGAGAAATTTCCACTTGAGACAGCATTATGTTCACTGACTCTTTCCAGTGTTTTGTACTCAATAACCTCTACATCTACCACTTTATTCAGCTTTCAATAATAGGTAGATCTGTGTGCACTTTGACATAAGAGGGGCGTGCAGATGACACAACAAGCATTAGGGTTTTGAGACCAACCAATTGAACAAACATCTTTTGGCAGCCTGAATGTGTGAGCAAGGAACTGAGATTGAAATCAGACAAACTCTGCCATACTTTGGTCTCCTTCACAACCTATTTCAAACAGCTGCTGCAAGCAATTACCATTGGTGGCTGGAAACTGCTGGCCAATGCTACCTCCACTCCTGCAAGTGTTGTCAAACACATGGTTTTTTGTGGTGTTTAACAAACCAGAAACTTCTTATAAAGTGAAGACCAATATTCCAAAAAGCTCAGAACAACCATTGGAACCAGTATATCGGAAGTAGTTCTCATGTGCACTTGAGAAAGACAGAATCTTACCCAGCAACAGGAAATTGGCTTCAAGTGGAGGCTGTCACTGCAAATCATGGGAGAGTTTGCTTCATGTTTCCAAGGCAGACATACTTGAGCTGTGGGGGGAATGGAGCTCCCCAATACATCAAAGTCAGTTTAGCTTTTGAGTTTATAAACTGCAGCACATTCCATTAACCCAAAAAAATAGTGCAGTGGTGTGCAGGCCAGGAAGCGTTATCTATATCACTCAAACCATAATGCAGAGTTTTTAAGATAGATCTTTGTACCTCAAGGTATTCGTCAATGCCGTACTTGGAGCCCTCACGGCCCAGACCAGATTGCTTCATACCTCCAAAAGGTGCAACCTACAAAATGCTCAACCACACCCAAATTCTGAGCATTGCATGACACTGATTTCTTCTAATATCAGGCTGCCTCAAAACCACAAACTTGCAGATCTCATATTACACAGCAAAACTCTTTGGTGCCAATTGATGTATCTGGAATTCCATAGTGTGTATTGCACCAACAAAATGGCAAAGTTAAACATGGCAAACCAGTGCCCTGATTCCTGTAGAGCAAAAGGAGTGATTCTATTCAAGTACCTCAGTTGAGATTAAGCCCTCGTTGATGCCAACCATACCATACTCTAAAGATTCAGCCACACGCCAACCTCGAGCAATATTTTCTGTGAAAATGTATGATGACAGGCCTACCCCAAGACAACAAATTCACATGATGCCACAATTGATGTTGCAGATATCAACATCTGAGCAAAAAAGGTAGTGCAGAAATCAGCAAAAGCAATTTCAGAAGTTAAGGAGACTAGAATGTGTGTGTACCAAACTCAGTATCATTTGCTAGCTTAATGGCTTCCTCTTCTGTCTTGAATCGCACAAGGGGTGCAACTGGCCCGAAAACCTCCTCCCTTGTAAATGAATCAATATTGTAATCAAATCAGTAACAAAAACAGGAGAAATAGGATCTACATCTTTGACTCGAACAGTCAAGAAGAAGAGGAGAGTGGAGTACATCAACAAGAAGCTCAGTTTTAAGTATGCCTCAACCTCACCTGAAAATCAACATATCTTCAGTTGCATGACTCAAGACAGTGGGCTCATAAAACGTACGACCCAAACTATGACGCTTGCCTCCTGTCAAAACCTTGGCTCCCTGCAAAAGAATCAGCCTTGAGATAGATTATCTAGACAACTACGAAGTACAACTTTCTTTGCAAATTCAGCTGTAGACTTCTCTACTGCCTCAGTCCTCAGTCTTTGCCTTCCCCCCATTGGGGATTGGATGAAAAGCTTGCAGAAAACAAGGTGCTGAGTATACATACAAACTCAAAGCCCAAAGTCACAGTTTTGCAACACTGCTAGCATTTAGTCATTCTACAGTGGCAAAAGAACTGAATATCCTTGGCCATGCCTTGACCATGTTGGGTAGCAACTCTCAACTCCCAGCCGGTTTACTCACTATACCTTGGACACAGCATCCTGGACATGATTTTCCACCTGCACCAGCAATATTCAGTAGAAAAGATGAGAGTATGCACATCTATCTCCACACTGGCACAGACCATCAGAACACCCATAAGTGGTTACAGAATCCAGTGGGTAATCCTAGACTGGAATGCTGAATTGAATCCACCAGTCAGAGGATGAGAATAGACTCAGAGTTCCTACCTTTTGAAGAGCTGCTTCATTGATCAATGGACCCTGGTCACCACCACCAGCAAGGTAAGATGTCAAAAAACTGCCAAGGAGAATTCACCAGACTTAACATCTGCAGCTAACAAAACAAAATGGGTAGAGAAGTACCAACCTGCGTGACACCATTTTCTAACCCATTTCCCACTTGTAGCTGTGAGACAGCCTTCACAAAGGCATTGGCAAACTTCTCATAGATGCCTGTGTTTTCCAACCCGTCATCACAATACAAATATAAGAGGTGCCTGTGGATATACATTCTCCTTAAGTTGCAAGTAAGCAAGGCTCTTACCTCCACAATCTCCTGAAAGCAGATTACAAGAGAGGCGGCAGCATGATCCTTTTTGTACTTACCATCTTGGACAAGTACACGGTTGATGCAAACACAGGTTTGGCCTGTATTACGGTATTTCCCTGCTAGCTGCAACCCACCCAGCCAAAGATCCATATTCATGCCAAGAGAGAGAAGGCACATATGAACCAAACCAATTCTGCCCTCACAAACCTATAACCTTGATCAAGAACTAAAAAGAGTGTCTCCATCTCAGCACACCAGAAGTCATCAAACAAAATTGATCAGAAAACACTGAGTAAGATGTGGCATTCAAACTGAACTTACTGTTCCTTTCACTGCCACCTCCAGATTGGCATCATCAAAGATAATGCATGGTGCATTTCCTCCAAGTTCAAGAGAAATCTGCACTACCATAACCATCCCAGTCAATTTGCAACTGAAAGTTATCACTGTATGGGGCATTTTCTTCACCAAGATACTGTACTGGACATCAGATGTGTACCAACAAAAAGACCTTGGCAAAGATTTGAACCCACCTTTTTAACAGTCCCAGCAGCTCCAGCCATTAGCTTCTTTCCAACTCCTGTTGATCCCGTAAACGTGATTTTCCGCACCTGTGCACAGGATCATTCATCAGGGGAAAAAAAGACAGAAACAAAACCTCACAAGAAAAATCTAAATCAGCTTGCAGATTCCTGAGATTAGATATCAGTGCACAGCTGTACCTCAGTGCTTGCCATCATTGCTGCACCAATTGCCACAGCATCCCCGATCACAATGTTCAACACACCCTGCCAGATGCACAGAGCACTTCAATATGCTGACACCATAGAAACCGACCAAGAAAACCTGTCTATCACCATCCCTCATTGGTCCACAATTCTTGTGGAAGTTTACAAAAAAGGCAACAGTGGATAATACTTCACTCCTAGTCATTCAAGCCCATGAAACAAGCAAGGGATGAAAAAATATCTGGAAGGATATATACGGGGGGAATGCCAGCTTGAAGAGCAAGTTCAGCAGCAGCCAAGGCTGTCAAAGGAGTTAGCTCTGCAGGCTTCACAATGATTGTGCATCCTGCTGCTAATGCTGGTGCCACCTGTCAATATCCCATGAGTGGTCCAGTGATTTGATGTGAGCAAGTGCAACTCCTCACAATCCGAGAGGACAGATGAATATGTCACATACCAGGAGCTGCAGCCAATAAGTTGAGGAACATCCAGACAGATAAAGCCACACACATATAATCTGAAGAAAGAATCTGTGTGGATAAGATCAGGAGGACCTTGCGAGTGATCATTGCAAGAGGGAAATTCCAGGGCGTGATTGCACCAACAACACCCACTGGCTGTACACACCAAAGTTCAGCAGTGAGGCACTCAACTTGTAACACAAGCTCTCAAACAACTTCCCACTTTAAGCTCCACAAATGTTAGAATGTCATCAAAATGATATCTTTATCAGACAAGAGAAAGTTATTGTTGTGTATCCCTTGGTATGCACCCTTACTTGTTTTAGTACAAAGATCCTCTTCTCTAGATATGGTGAAGGTATGATATCCCCACAGACACGTTTTGCTTCTTCTGCATACAGCTCCACAAAACCTGCACCATAGGTAACCTGTTCACAGTTGCACTTTTAGCACCATACAGACCAAAATAGTAGCCTTCCTCCAACTGATGAGAAGCCACTCATGAGATGCAGAGAGAATTCAGTAGTTGCATAAAAGACGAAAAAAAGCTAATGCCCAGAGAGTGAAACAGGTACCTCTCCAATAGCCTCTGCAAGAGGTTTTCCTTGCTCAAGTGTCATGATCCGTCCAAGGTCCTCTTTATGTGTCAGGAGCAAGTCAAACCTGGATTTTCAACAGCAGGACGTCATTGGAAATAAAAAGCAAAGAAGCTCCCAATCACCATATACTCTGTCTTGCTACAAACCCTTCATGGTCTCACATCACCTTAACAACTGAATTCTAGAGAGACACATGTGATTACCATTTTCGCAGAAGCTTGCTACGATCTGCTGCTGTCCTGCCACTCCAAGCTGATGTAACAATTCATATCACTGATGTCAGACAATTTCAATCCAGCAACATGAATTACTCCAAAATCCTCCAAGTTCCAGCCCTCTCACTACACCCACCTTAGAGCATGATCTATGCACAAAAGCAAATACAGGAGTTGTCATACCTGGAAAAGCTTCAGATGCAGCAGCAATAGCATGTTGTGTCTCTACACCACCCATGAAGGGAACATTTGTCAGCAGCTCTCCTGTAGCTGGATTGTTCACCTAAGAGACACACCCTTCCCCACAACCAACGATAAACCCCATCTTTTACTTCACTAAAATGAGAAGGCAGATGTGACAAAACATAAACTGCGAATGAATTGCACCAGACAGTTTTGTTGGAACATGAAAATAGAGATAGTTAGCTGTGTGACATACCGACAGTGTTCGACCATCCTGTGCATCACTCCATTGGCCCCCAATCAAGCCTTGGGAGCGGAACAACCCAATGTCCTTAAGCTGTGTCAAGGTCCCCATCTACACATACAAAAGAAAACCCCACTCTGTTTTTGCTCACCAAATTCTCTCTCTTATACCTCTTTCTCTGGGTCCTCTGACTTTGCTCACCAAACCTCTCTTTCTTATATACCTCTTTTCCAGTTCTCTATTTTTGCTCACCAAACTGTCTTTCTGCTACCTATCTCTGTCCTCTTCCCTCTAGGAAGATGGGTTGTCTCTAGACCCACCATTGCAAAATTAGGAAATGGGTACCAGGTTTTTGAGCAAAAGGCTAAAACCCAAGGCTGTCAGTGTGCAATTCCCTGTAGCCAAAAAACTCCAGATACTCACTCACTCACTCAAAAGGTAAAAACCCTGGGACAAAAGAATACTTCAGAAAACCAGCATATGAGATGATGCTCAGAGAGTCACCCATCAATGCCAAATTAGGAGTTGGTAGTCCCAGGATTTTATACAAAACTGGTCAACCAGCCCGCCCACCAGCCAGCCAACCCTGAAGGCTGATGACAATATGAATGTCTTTGAGAAGATAGAGCTACACATGTTGCAACCAAAAAATTCCAAACAGAATTTTTGCAAGCACACTACAGATTCAACACAAACGAGCCAATTGTTGGGCCACTGATGATGGACAATCTGGATATGGCCATTACTGATGGGCCTGATGGGCACTGATGGGGTGGGCTGATGGGCACTATGGATGGGCACTGATGGGGGGGTCTGATGGGGACTGAAACTACAAAGCAGCCTTGAAATGACATACAACAATTGTGGCAGCAGCAGCAACAACAACAACAACAACAGTAGCAGGACAAAGACATACCTGTCGAGCAGCGCCAGGCAGCGGCAACAAACGAGCAGCAGCAATGGCAACAACACCAAGAGCATCAGAAACTCTTCTTATCTTCGTGTATGTCATATTTGTTGTTGTGCTGTTTTTGGCACCGTCTTCTTTTGTCTTTTACCACCCAATCATTCATTCGCGCGCGCGTCTCCTGTGCTCACTCTCTCTCTCTCTATCTCTCGCACTTTGTGGAGGATTTGGTGCACCTTAGATGGGTAAAGTCGTCACAAGATCTCAAAAAATGGAAACAAAAGTGTGCATACGCATACACACACACCTTCAGGTGTGCTGCTCAGTATGTGACCCTCCAAACATGTTTCTCGCTCAGTATGTCACCCTCCAAACATGTTTCCCACATCATATATATTAATTCACTTGGTCTGTCTTTGACAGTGACTCCGGACGGACAGTGACCACGGACAGTTGTTTGAAAAGAAAAGTTTTTTTTAAAAATCAAAAACATCAATCAAACATTGTTGAAATAACACACCTGTGCATTATGCACAGGGTTCACACTAGTCCAAGTGTAATAATTTACTTTATTTCCGCAACCCCGCCCATGAAACTAAAACTGAGACTGCAAATAGGAAGGAAACTACTACTACTACTCCCTACCTTACCCTAAGTTCAGTTTCGTCATTAAATAATCCTCAAAAAAATAGTGAAATGAAATTTTAGTGAAGTTAAACATGTTGAGAAGTAAACATCATAAATATCATAGGCTAAAACCCTAAACCTCTGAATGAATGATTTCACCACTCATATCACAATATTATAGTAGATGATGGAAAAAGATTTTATAATTCCAAATTTTAATAACGAATTCAATTTTTTGAAAAGAAATAATATTTGTTTTTTTTTTTGTCAATTTGGAAACTGAACCCTAGGCTATGGTAATAGCAACCCACTTGGACCAATCAAAACTATCTATCCAATCAACAACATGGGTTAAGGTTTTGCCGTGCCTTTTACCAACCTCAGCAAGCAACCTGTGCAAATAAATATACTGGGCTAAAACCATTTTGTTGGGCCAAACCAAGATGCAGAAATAGTGGTGATCATCCTATAGGGAAAGGATGTAGAAAAAAGTGACCATCATCCATCCATAGGAAAGATGTAGAAATAGTGGTGACAGAAAACGTGCCAACCATCCATTGGAAGAATGTTTAAAAATCTGGCAATCATCCACTGGAAGATGGAGAAAAAGTGATGATTGTCCCTAAGAAAATTTAGCCAAATTTGGTTATAAACCAAATATGAAGGACAAATCTTTTATCAGCCTTCTATATTTATGGCTACTTTTGAAACCAAATATAGAAATATAGCCATAAATATAGAAATATAGTGACTTTTCTTTCTTCTTCTTCTTCTTCTGTGTGGCATCACAGAATGTCCCTTACCTGGCTTTAACCCATTGTAAAGCATGAGGCTAATCTTATCAAGAACCTAAACATATGTAAATCATGAGGTGTAGGAGGGTTACCATCCTTAAGATAGGGGAGGGATCTTACACCTATATAAGGTGTAATATCTTGCTCACTTTTAAAGAGTAGGCTAAGAACCCCTTTTTTTTTGGGAGGGATATATTCCTAAAGACACTCGGAAATTTCTTTGAATGCTTTACATACACATATGCTAGAACAAGAGGTGTGTCACACTGTGGCCTTGCCATTTACATTAAAATGTATCTTAAGGCAAAAGTAGAATTATGGAAAATCAAATATTTCACCCTGCAAATATATAATCTTCAAAAAATCCTCTAAAAGAAACCAAAATCCTTCAAGATATTATAACTCTATAATAACTAATCTCAAGTTTCAACACAAGCCAAAATATCATCTTTCAAAAATCCACATATAAAAATAGACCTATTACCTAGGGGCCAAAAATCCATTAAGCTGCTATACTCTAAAATGAATCTAAGCATAATATCCTTGCCTTGGTAGGCAAGACCAACAAACACACATTCATAATCCCACTTTTTTGATATATTGTGTATTGTTGTTGTGTAGTTGAATGATGATTTCTAGTTTTCAGTTTTGAGATGTGCAACTTAAAGCATCTCCAAAGGTGCTGAGGATATGACTCCAAACAGTAAATTTATTGCGAACAAGTCAAAATGTGCCGCTCTAGCTCAGGAAATTGGTTTATCTGCACCAAATTCGTGCAGCTTGCTGTGGCTAGTAAAAGGCGCAACACAGTTGTGCACCTCCAAAAAAGAGTGTAATAAATTGGACTTGACTGCGGCTCAGTATTTCTGATTGGTCGAACATAATGATTGGTCCATGTGGTTTGCTACTAGTAGTCCCCACATATATCAAGTTCCAGTTACAGTTTTATTGGTGGGGTTGCCAAAAATAAAAAAACAGCTAAACATTATTATCCGGAGTGAGATACTGAGCACAGGTGGAGATGCTCTTAGCAACTACCTAACTCAGAAGCCTCTCCATTATTTCTCTCCTTTTTTCTATTTTGTTGGATACATTGGTTTTTAAGGAATTTGGTAGAAGAACCGTCCCCCTCAGAACATCATGATCTCCATATGTTTAAGTTCATGATAAACTTCATTTGGGCTTTAAATTGTGTGAGGCTCATAGGTGAGGAACATTCTTAAAATGTGGGGCCAAATTCAGCTACCATGTCATCCCTAAGCCCCTTGTTTTGGGAATCCCCCAACCCTTGCTTGGGCTTTCTCTTAGACTTACCATGCTTGCTACTACTAATAGTAGATAATTATTTGGGGAAATTTTTGAATAATGGAAGTAAATTTTGTTTAAAAACCTTGCATTTGAATAACAGTTTCTAGACATTCAAAATTCATGCAAACAATTGTATTGGTAATACAAAATTGGGGATCATTCTTGTCCATCATCATGAGCTTGAGAATTGAGAATTGAATTCCAAAGTTTATGTTCGGGATAAAATGGGATTCTTGAACTCATTTTTTAAAAAAATTTATTCTTACTTCCAACTAAGAATACAATTGTTAAAAATGGCTCCACCTGGACTACAATATTATTTAGGTAGTGACGGCTAATATATACTAATGATTCCAAGAAACAATCCTTAAGGTCATTTTTCCCATTATGGTGGTTTTCTTTTATTGGAAACATTATGCATACTTGAAGCTTATAAGTAAACTATTATGTTCATTTTATCTTATAAACAATAATAAATTATGATTACATTAATATTGATATTACATATAGAATCAATAGTATAATATGACTTAATTATGCTAATTTTTAATATGTTATATGATATGCATGATATAGTATATAGTATATATAATACAATGTATGAACATAATTAATAACATTATGTATAAGACTTTTTTTTACCTTAGTTCATTACCTTAGTGAATTGCTTATGTTAATGAATTGCTTCCACCAAAGATGGGCATGAATGATTCAGGTTTCACCCTAGGTGAGATGTTGGAAAAATATGATGACTTAGTTCACTTTTAGGGTGTCATAATGGATTGGGTTAATGAATTACACCCACATTTCTTAATAGTGTGATATCATTTAACAAATGATCAACTTAGTGGTTATTTGAAAAAGCCATACCAAAACCCACACAACACAACATCCCTTTGAACATACTCATTGGATCTCAGTGGGATATAGACTTGGTGCATTTTGCGGCTACCATTCAAGGTTTTGCATTCCCAACCTTTTGACAAGCCCACATCCCCAACTTATACTTTCTAAAAAAACTTGTTAACATATCTCTTGGTAGATGGATATGTGACATGGTACTTGTTGGAGTTTGATCTTAGAAATTGAACACACTCATTTGCACTTTGAAGCTTTTGCCTATGAGGTTCCTTCTTGAGTTCCTTTTTTAAGCAAAGTTTGCTACTACAAATCATCAATTTTCTGTTATTAACATCACAACTAAGATGACTATAAAATCAAACCTATTTGTTTGAAACTATTGATGATGTTTGATTTGACTAAAATCAAAATTAAGTCTATATGTTTTGACTTGAAAAAACTATTTATTTAGTCAAAATAGATAATGTGTTAGACACATGTCATATGTGACACCTGTGTGGAACTATCCAACTTGATTAGTGTGATTAATGTGATTAAAATTAATCATCTAAATATGACTAATTGTGACTACTATGATGCTCTTGATAATGTGAAAATATTAAAATAAATTTGAAAAATAAATTTAAATATTTTCTGAATTGAATTATTTCAAAATTGAAAGTGTGAATGTCATGTTTGAAACATAACCAAATGACATGTGAAAAAATGGAAGATCATAGTGAATTTTTAAATTTTTAATAAAATTTTAATAAAAAACTACTAAACATGTGAAATTTTAATTAATGTATTTTTAAAATTTTAAATTTAAATCAATAAAATTATGTTACAAAATTAAATACATGTGAATTTTAGTTATGTGATTTTAGAAGTGAAATTAATATAATTATGGGATTTAAACAAATAAAATTTAATATGATTAATATACTTGAATTTTTTCCCAAGTGAAAGTATAAAAATAATGCAAGGTTTGCCATTTAATTTAACATTGAAACCTTGCATTAAAATTTAAATTAAATTAAATTTATTTTGAAATTAAAAAACATTATAAACTATAAAACAAAAAAAATTGAATTGAATTATGATATTTAAAGTGTATATGTGTAAAACAATTCATTTTGAATTTTTTTGATTACTGTGGTACCTTTTCAAGTTCGGCATAAATTAAATTATTTTTTAATTTTCCGAATTTGTTGGATATTAATAGTTAATTATGACCAAAAAAATTTAAATGCATGTAGCCAACCGATTAGTTTGATCCCTAAACCTCTCCGAATAGCTTTGAACAATGACTTACTAACCACCTTACCACAAAAGCACTAAACTTCTCTTTTATAATCATTTGGTTATAATAAATTTAACATAGAATGCCAAAATTTTCAGAATTCAAATTTAATTGTCAAATTGAAAAGTGAAAATTAAATTAATTATTTGGCACCTCAGTGCCAACTTGAAAAGGTATTGTGGTATATTTTAAATGAACATGTTTTTAAAATCCATAGTTGGGCTTTCATTCATGTAAATTTTATGGGTTTTTCATTTAAGATTTTCAAGTTACATTCACCATAACAAATGACATCAACATCTTTTGATATAGGTTTTGACTTAACTTTAAGAAGTTCCATAGGTGAGTGAACATTTAGTAATCAAAGATTATAGTAATGAAATATTTTTTAAAACAATTATGTCCATTTGGGAAATTTTTAAAAAGTTGTTAGGACTTGTATGAACATATGAACTATGTATCTACAAAAAATGAGTCATTATATTATACATAGACCTTTTTTGCATTATCACTGAATATACCACCCCTACTATGTTACGATACCTTTTGAAATTATTTTCCCCTCATGAGTCATGAGTCAATAGTTGTTGAGGGTTTGAAAAAATTTGAATTTTTTTATGACGATCACCATGAGGCCATACTCTAATTTGATTCTAGTGATGAGCTTGAAAATGCACAACAAGTCCTTCGTAAACATGTGAAAGTTCAAGACAATGTCCCTTCAATTCATGTTTGTGACAAATGGATCGATGACCCTCCTCATCAACACAATGATTACTATGTTCTAGAGGGGTTCAATGTCTTTTGTTGGCTTCATCGAAATCATCAAAACTTCTAATACATAGTGCAACATTTATTTATAATTTGTTGACATTCCACAACACACAAAGTGGATCAAAGCTATGAAAGATGATATTCCTTGAACATGTTCAAGAATAACACCTAGACCTTCCCAAATCTTCCTCAAGGAAGGAAGACGATTGATAACAAGTGAGGCTTTCACATTTAAACTGATATTGATGGTAAATCTACAAAGCGCGTGTGATTGCCAAGGGTTATACCCAAATGTACGGCATTGATTATGATGATAAAATTTTGCCAATAATCAAATATTATTTTATTCTTATTATTCTAGCAATCGTTTGTAGCCAAAACTTGGATATCACCTATTTATGTATTGACATTGCATTGTTATGTGCTAACTTGACTAATTATTTTTTACATGAAGCAATTGGAAGGTCTAATAGCAATTAACACCAAAGTTAAAGTTTCTTCATATTAGTTCTTATGTAATCTATGCCAATCTGGTTGTGAACAAAACAAACACTTCAATGATTTTTGGGTTTCTTATGACATACAACCTATTGCAACCAACCCTTTATCTATGTTAATCAAACTTCCCTTCACCTTCTTCCCATTATTTCCATTGATAATGGGTTAATCTATGCATCACTTCCATCACAATTGAAAAGGAGTTCAAATCTTTGAATGACTCAAATTTGAGTTCAAAGTCACTATTGCCAACTCAATAGAAAGGTATGTTGAACTTCACATTTATCATGACATACTACAAAAAAATGTTTTGGATTTACCCAAGCTTTTTATGTCAATTGCATTTTCAAGTACTTTGATTTTGATCAAGGTATTCTCACATTCTTTTAATGTTGTTTGTCATATTTTCAAATGTTTGCATGGGATAGTTCATTAGGGAATTTGCTATTATCTAACATCTTATTTACATAATTTGTTCAAAGATTATTCATATTTTATACAAATTCATATCCAAAAAAACAAATTGAGGTTGAAATGTTCAATACAAAGCTCATCCATCAACTATGAACCAAAATCCTAAAATTCCCCAACAAAACCCCAAATTAACTAATAATGAGTCAAATCGTCTTACATACTCAACCAAAATGATGAAAAGATCAATTCATTTGTTCATAAAACCAAGCTACGATTTTATTTTTTTCCCCCAAAAAATTTGTTGATTTTTTTTTCAACAAAAAAAATTGGGAAATTTTTGGAGAAATGTGTTTTTAGCTCATAAATTTGACTATTTTTTGCTAATTTTTTGGAATTTTTTTTTTTATATATCACAATTTTATTTCTTTATTTTTGAAATCTAGCATCCTGAATCCTGATTCCTCATGAATAGAAATTCCATACAAAATCAGGAAAACTCATTTAGAGCAAGAAAAAGAAACAAGAACAAGAGACCCCAAAAAAAGGCACTTAGGGTTTGGTGTGTGTGTGTGTCTCTCTCTCTCTCTTCCCTTTCTCTATGCAGCAGTTCTAGGTTATCCTCGTCCTTCACCCTTCACTGATCAAATCTGAAAACGCTATTGTGGGTGTTTGAATCTAGAGCTGATTTTTGGAGCACTAGTTCGAGCCCCGTTTCTGTATCGGATGCGACCATCGGAAGCTCGTTTGGTTTGGTATCTGAGAAGTTGTTGCGTTTTGATCTGAGCAATATAAAGTCTGCACTTATTGAGCTTAAGATCTGGCGGATGAGGGAGTTCATCACTGATCAGCTGCAGGGTTCTTTTTCCTTTTGGAACTTTGCATTTTTGTGTGAGAGAGAAGGAATTTTCTTTCGCGATCCATCCAACCATTTTCTGTGACATGCATGATTCTCATGTTGTTGTTTTGTGACCTGCTCGTGTTTCTGCAGTTGAGAGTAGCTGTGCTTCTTCTCCTGGCTGATCTCATGATGTCGTTCTCCTCCGCATGATAGTGCACAACCCTGACATGTTCTTTGGCAACTTACCAGTCAGAAGTTTCTTGCACGATATATTTTGTTCTTCCAGCCATCTTTCTTGCAGTCCTTCTTGCCTGTTTTTTTTTTCTCTGCAGAAATATACTTTGTCTCTATCTGTTTCAGATATTTTGGGGGAGGTATTTGTGAGAATTATATAATCTGGGATGCAGCAGGGTTCTTGAGAACCAGCCCCACTTCATGATCAACTCTGCATGCTGAAGATATGAGGATTTTGTTTTTGGTGGGTTTGTTGTAGTTTGTTAACAACAGGAGGGGGCGTTGGGATAATTCTTGAACGGCTCTCTGGTCATCAGGTATACTTGCTTGATACTTTTTAATAGATATAATGCTTGGGTTTTGAAATGGGAAATTTGAAAGATTGATTTGCTGCAAGAGCCTCAAACTGAAGGTAAAATCTCAGGCTACCTGATTTTACTACTTTATTTTTTCTAGCAAATTTGCTAAATCTTTCGAACATACTTTGATCTCTTCATTTTGGGTTGCTTTTCTTGGAAAATTTAAGAACCATTTTTGCAGCGTATTATTGTAAATGTGCAAGATACTAACTCCATAATATGGAGATGTCAAAGGGTTTGATCTGAAACAAATTTAATGTGGAAGAAAACCAACCTTTAGTCACAAGAAGTTCTTGAATTGTGCCACAGTTCACTATTTTTGTAGTGTTTATGTATGGGGAGCATTCCTCCAGCCTGTTAAGAGGGAAGAAATGTGTTCCAGTAAAAATCCAGTGCATTGATTCGACTCATAAGTCTTTGAGCCTTTGTGGACAATTTTCAAACCAGGAAACAAAATCAGGTTTAAGGTTGGCTTGCTAAGAACCATGCCCAAACATTACCAAGGTCATCAGAATTGCTACTGATCAGTGCAGCACGTCAAGTGGTGTATTGATGTTTTGCTTACAGATCACAGGCAGAGGCAAGGACGCCACATGCTTCAGAGATTCCAGAATGTGAAGCAGCTTGCCCCGGACCTAAGGACCAAACCTTCACCAAACTGTTCTGGATCAATGGAGGGGAAAACCTCTAGCTGTGAGAAGTTTGCACTGGGACTGGCCCTTAGATTTACAATGTCACTCTTTGAGTTATCTGCAAATTGCTTTTGGTGGGTGGGCATGGCTATGGCTATGTAGCTTACAGAACAATCATTTTCAAAGATGATTTCCAAGTCCAAGAATCTTGGTTGACAAAGAGGTTTTGAACAATTGGGCAGCTGGGGAGCTCCAAGAATTATGTGTCATTGATCAAGGAGCAGGTTTGAACTGCAGTTGGGAAACTCCAAGAATTATGTGCATGAGATTACAATCTCAGGAGTCCTCATATAAGCAGCCATGAAATGTTGTTTCATGAAGTTCATACCCCACCAAAGGTGCAACAAACTACACCAAATATAATTGAGTGGCATTCTAAATCTAGGAGCTAGTCCTGGTGCAAAAGAAAAGGGTTATATGTACAGCATCATGGCCAAATTCATCATCTTCCCTTCTCCAACATCATTGATGATCACTGGGTTCATCAAAACATTTTTTTCCCTCGGGCTATGCAACCAAAACATGCAAGTTTTCATGACCAGGTATGTATTGCTCTACATGTTGAAACCCAGATTGGTTTGTGATAGGTATCAACTTTTGAACATACTTTGCCCAGTTGTGGTATTGGGTACTTTCTAAAATTTTCATGCAATCCCAGTCCTGGTATTTGGGTACTTTTTTAAAACCCTTCATAGCAGCCTGATTTAGGGTTTAGGGTATTGGGCCCAAACCATGGACAAATCATATGTCTGTCAAGTGTGCATACATTATCAAATATCAGTGATGCCAATCATGAACTTGGTTGTACAATTTGTATGATTGTGCTTCATGTCAGAAGGTTCTAATTCCCAAAGATCCTCTATCCTGAAGATTGAACATAGTAGAAGTGGAATCCAAAAATAGGAAAGCGGCTCGATGGCTTTTTTCTTTCTCTTTTTCTTTTTCTTTTTTTCTAGGCACAAAAATTTGCATTGTTTCAAAATTAATAATTAAAAAGTGCTACAAATGTTTGATTTTGTGTCTTTTTTATTGCCATTTTTTTTTTCAAAAATGGAAATAATCACATTTTTCATTGTTATCTAGTCAAAAATGGAAAAAGGATGTCTAAATTGTTATGGATGAGTGCTTGTTTGTTCTTCATTGTGTTATTGATTATATCCAATTTGGACACTACTACATTTATAACAAAGTTTAGATTGCAAGTTTAATTACAAATTTAAAATGGACAATTTTGGAATTTAGGTTCTTTCTATGACATACAACCGTTGCACAAAACTATATAAAACAAGCATATGAACATCTTTTGCCATGAGAAGCAATTCTTCAAGGTCTTGATCTTGCATGCAATTTTTATGTGTGGTGTGGATACAATGTCGAATCCTACCTAAATAAAATAAAATATAGTCCAATTTTGAGAGATATAGGGCAATGAAAAAAATAAGGGAATTTGTGATGGGTGGTGAGCAACTAATTGAGCTCCTAACATTACAATTGCATATCAAATCACATAACACACCTCCAAAAAGTATGCATAAAAAAGGTTGTCCACCCTACCAAAGTTTTATCTAGCATCAATACAAGCATCATTGGACTCCTTTGAAAAGAAGATGGTTTGATTTACCATTCCTAGGATTAGCTAGTTGTGCCTTGTAAATGGATGAGCCATCAACAAATTACCTTGAAAACTCATGTTGATTGTAGAGCATGAAGTTTGATGTATGTTTGGTAAGCATACCAACATCTACTTGACTTGAAATGTATATATGAAGGTAGGTGTTTGTTTGTTTGTTTGTTTGGACGTCACGATCACGCCATAACCTTCCCAAACACTAGGGTCCCCTACTTTGCTTTTGGTACCATCAAGCGCTCAACAAGATAGTGTGCATGTTTGTTGCTTTGCAATTTTTGGACCAATGGAGCAAAGATATTGAATTTTTAAATCGATTTTCATCTTTAGACATTAATTCAAAAATTTAAAATGATTTTCTTAGAAGTGGGTTCTATAAGAATTTTTTAAGTTAAGGCCACTTTAACCAAAATAGTGTTGAAATGGATGATTGTTAGAGGGTAAATCTTATCTTTTCATTATTTAGTTATTTTAATAAATAAAACCCATTAATTTTAGGACTTATTGATAGGAAGTAATAGGTTTATCTATTATCTCCTTAAGTAATAGATTTAATGAGATGATATTAATTAATTTTAACTAGTTTTTCAAAAAGAGTTAGTTATGAATTAATTATCATTAAAAGTAAGATTTGGAGATAAGATTTGGAGGAGTTGACTAGTTTGTGAGGAAGAATATCGAGAGGATTGGGTTTTTAAGGGAGGTGAGGATCTTTCATTATTTATATCTTCCATTTTCTCATTTGATTCTCTTACTTTTTCTTTGTTTGCAACAATTGGGTGGGGTTATATTTGGAGCTTTTGAATAATGGAGAAAATATTGTATGTGTTTTTTATGTGAAGAATCTCGTGTGTTTTTCAAAAGTGTTTGTGCATACTTTGGGTGACAATGTCATTGGTAGTGTTGGAAGTGGTAGAAGTAGAGAGACAAGGAGACAATAGGGCACCGTCATGGAGAGACCCAAGAAGGATGTCCAATGGTAACAAGATCTATTGGAGGTTATGTTGACCCCACTTTCTTTTTATTTCTTTCGTTAGTTTGGTCAAGTTTTTTCTCTTTTTTTTCCTCTTTCTTTTGCAAGGGTACCACCCGAGGTATTAGGAGATAATTTTTGCTACCAAGCAAAATTATCATCAATGGGTTATTCTCTTTGTAGAATTCTTTTGTTTATATTGTTTATGGAGTTTGAGTAGTTGAAGTCATTTATTGGCATTGCCTACCAAGGCAAGGATATTGTGTTTAGATTCATTATAGAGAATACCGTAGTACCTTTTCAGGTTCAGCATCTCATTATTGAATAATTATTTTATTTTAAAAATTTGACTTCAACACAAATAATAATAATTAATTTGCAGATTTGCAAATTTGAAAATTTTTATGTAAATTAAAAAAATATGCAGCAACAACTTGAAATCAATTAAAGTACATGCAATAATATAGATATTAAAACCCTAAAAGTATCATGTAACAACTTTTTGAATCCTATGAAATTTTTGCATCAGTAAATAATAGTTTTAAAAAATTTCAACAAAAAGGGACCTTAATTTTCTAAAATTTTGACATTTAAAAAAATTTAATATGTTTTTTGCCGAACCTGAAAAGGTACTACATTTGTAGCTTAAGGGATTTTGGCCCCTTAGGTAATAATAATAGGTCTATTTTTATAGGAGCATTTTTGAAAGATGATATTTTGGCTTGTGTTGAAACTGGAAATTAGGGTTAAATTAGTCATAATATATCTTGAAGGATTTTGGGTTTCTTTTAGAGGATTTTTTTGAAGATTATATTTTTGCATGGTGAAATAAATATTTGAGTTTCCATAATCCTATTTTTTGCCCAAAGATACTTTTTAATGTAAATGGCGAGGCCACAATGTGACACACCCCTTGTTATTTGTTTCATTTACATACCTCTAGTTACCAAGATCTCAAGTGTAATTACCCAACCCCTTGTTGGTAGCTATTACAATGGCCTTACAAGAGGTTTAATATATAATTGTGCCAATGACACAAGGGCCCTCTCATCTCATTGATCACATATAACATGATGAGCAAAAGTACATGATGGGAGACATGGGGAAAGATTTTTTTTTTCTTAAAAATTCATTCACTATGAACTTTAAAAAATTTCATCCATGTTGATTGATGTTATTTGAATTTCAAAATTTTCTCTTTGATCCAAATAATACTCATCCACTTGTCATCTATATATATATATATATATATTCATATATTATTAAATAATAAATCCTGAAAATCTTAACCCCTTGTAAAATGATTTAAGAATATGAAACAATAGTTTTCTAATTGTTCATTGATTTTTCAAAAAAAATTAAAAATTGGGAGCAATTTTAAACCATAAACCCCCAATGTTGGGAGTTCTAAAACACATGTCTCACATCTTGCACTAATGTCAAGTTACACTATCTATCACATATATCTATTATATTGAAAAATGGATGAAACCACATAGTTCATCTCACACATGTGTCATGAGCCAAGGCCTTTTATCATAGTGTATACAACAACCATTCTAGTGTATATATATGCATAGCCCTTACTTAAAGGCATGGCTCAATAAGCATATGACTTAACCTAATGCAAAACCTTGTCCAGACCTAGTGTTGGGTGGTTGTTAGAAATGGTACCTAATAACCAACGGTTCTCGGGATGGTTCTTCAAGATATAGTAGTGTGGTTCTTAGGCAAATCAAAGAACCTATTTTGATCTATAACCTTCGTCCTCAACAAATCTAAAAACTGATATGGGTTAAATATTAACCATCAAGGTTGTTTTCCAATTCTTTCATGAAGCCCACTAGCCATGTGGGCTTCATGAAAGAATTGGCAAACAACCAATGGTTAAGGGTAGGTTCTTTGACTTACTTAGACCCTCAAGTGGTTCTAGCAAGGGGCTTGGGAGTGCATCAAATAAAGTGGAGGAAAAAACTTATTTATAATTTGAAAGGTAGCCATTGTCCAACAACTCCTCTTAAACCCTAAAATTTAGCTTTAAATTTTACCTAACACCTAGGTGATTATTGAATGTACAAAAACATTAGGCAGAATTAAAACCTTGACCCTTTTGATTTTTAATAACATGATAGGGTATCAATTTTATTTTATTGTCAAAAGGACAACCTTTCAAGTGGTTAGTTCTTAGTTTAGTGAAAATTAGTGAACAAATTTCAAACAAGGTATGACCCAAATCAACTTGAAACCCTGTGTAATTTTCAACCATTTTTTGATACATGCCCAACACTAGTACAAACCCTATTTCATTTTGAATTCTATTCTATTTGGTGTTCAAGTGACAACCCAAAATAGATTCAATCCATGGACTATTTTATACATAATCATATTTTTCTCATGATTATTGTTTGATTTTATAATTTATTTTTGCCCCTCTCAATCACCACACTAGATTTGCAAACATAGTAATAATAACCAAAATCTTGATTTGTCAAAGATAAAAAATAACACTTGTTGCACACATTCTCAAAACAACAAGCTCTAGTAATCACATGTAACTTCCCAATGACTTGTAAAACAACAATAGCAATTTTCAACAACTTGCAACACCTTAACAAACTTAAATGTCATATTTTTTAAAAACCAAAAAAAAATTTAAATGAATAAGTCTTTGTTTTAGAAGCGATACAAAAGTCTTATCTTTCAATCCTCTTATTGTGAATGACACACTCCCAAGCTCCTTAATAGACTCAAATGTGAATACAAGGTGAACACAACGAAAAATTGAGGAGTTAGAATATGCTCCCTAGCTCATAGCACTTCGAGGGTAAATGGGCATGCTGGAGCTCCGGGATAAGGACTAAGAAGAGTGACAAGCAAGTCAATTACTCACATGGACCTACACAAAACAAACAACAAGTTGGTTAGTGCATAGTTGGAACATTTTTGGTGCACGGACAAACCACGGGTGAACATGGACTCACAGGATTCACCACAACTTAAACTTGGGGGAAGCCACCACCTTCCCCCTTATAGTATTCTTTGTGCATGGTCACAAGACCAGCACCCAAATGTCATTTTGTCCCAAGACTCCCAAGTTGGAGTCCCGAAATTCCCTAATTTGGACTTTCGCAACTTTGGAGGCCCATAACTTTGTGTGTAGACCTTCGATTGATCTTCAATTGAAGTGAGGTCTAAATTAAAGTTATAGCCGTCGTCGAAATTTCTCTAATGATATGTGGCACGCCACCTGCACTCACGGAAATCGACTTTTAATGGTCGAGAATCAAATTGACAATTTTACTTTCGACTATTCTTTTGGCCATAACTTATGTTTTAAGTGCCCAAATGGGTCATGCAAACTCATTTTAGACATCTACGTTCCAAGAGCTTTCCAATGATATAAGGAACTCTTTAATGCAATGAGTTTTGGCCCCTATAATTGCCCTCTAAAAATTTGGAAGTCCATTGGGACTCCAACTCCCCAAGTGGGGACTCACTTGGGAGTGTGGGGGTTCATTCCCTCACACTTTCCTAAACTCTCGAGAGTACAAAATGTGACTCTTAAGCTTCACTCTTAGCCCGCAACTTGCAAGTCCTTGCCTTAATCGCGAGCCCAAGGCTAAGGTTGCAACAGTCAACTTCACGCAATTTTTCTATTGGTGTTTCATCAACAACATGCATCACAAAGATAGAAAAATAATTTGTCAAAGGTTATTGTTCCCCAAAGTTAAAAATTCCCACATTTTTATAAATAAGTTGTAGGTCTTATAATGTTATATTTTTGCACAAGTTGCATCAACTACCAATAGAACTTTGGATAACAAATTAGGGGTTGAATGCCATTAGTTTCCAATCCAACAAACATTATCAAAATGGATGGCTTTGTAAATCAACCATAAATGCCTATGACAACCATGACAATGGCTCCAAGCTCATCAAGGTTGTCCCTTCACATGAAATCCCAAATGTTATACATGGAAACAAACCTTAACAGATAAATGACTAATGTTTTCAATCACAATGAAAACAACTATTAAAACGCTTCAAAAAAAATTCTCAAATTTCTTTCTCAATATTATTGCAAAATCAAAAACCTTAATATATGCCCCCCACATTCAAATGACTCAAAAATGTAATAACAAATGTAATAACAAATGTAAATCCAATGTCCATTTGTGATTGTTATAAAATATCTTATGGTATCAATTAAATCACAATGTACATACTTGTATGCATTACTCACCACATCATATAAACCATATATTTTTAGTATCCACCCTTCAAATGAAACACCTAACATTTTGTTAAATTTATGTAATTGACATAACATTGATTGGTGCAAATCTTTCCTTGTTAGAATTATTACAAGGGTCATTTTAAAAAATAACATGAAACCTTGAGAAAACCAAGCTTTTGGAGAAAACTATCATTGAAATTTTTTTTTTAAAAACTTGCTCACAATAACATTATTAAATATCACCTTTTAGAAACATACTTTGCAATATGAAACCAAAATTGTAATGTAATGAAATGAACTTTGAAGAAAAAAACCAAAATTTGAAACAAAACAAAACTTTAATATAATTCATCTCAATGATACCAAATTTTGAAAGTAAATTTCAATTCAAAAACATTGTTTATTTTTTAAGGCTTTTAGCTTTTAAAATTTTTCAACTTTCACTTTTAGCCTTTAGTTTTTAAGCTTATACTTTCAAAAGTTCAATAAATTTGCATGAAATGCTTAGATTATCATTTTAAAGAAATTGAATGAATCTACATTTCATTGTTTCATTACTATATTTATTCATTGTTCTAAACAAAAATCTTCAATTACACTACATGTGGCATACATATTACAATCAAAAGAAAATAAAGAAATTACGTTTATATATAAATACACCAATACCTACACTTTGATACTGTCAAAGAATTTAAAACCACAATGCAAATAATTGTTTTCCTTCTTTTTTCTCCTCTCACTTTACTTGTAAAATAACACATTTGTTTTTCAATGTATGTGAACATATCATTTCCTATACACTAAAAACAATTGGAGGGCACAAAACATTATTATTAGAAACAAACGTTCAACCAACAAATGCAAAGTGGAATCACCAGTCCATTTATAAACAACCCAAAAACAAACTCAACACTAGAAAACTTACCTTTGTTTACACATGTTTCAAATTTGGTTGCGTGATAGTTCTCACACACAAAGGATTCAACTCTTGTAACAAAATATTTTTAAAAATGTGTTGCTTCCTACAAACAATGATTCGAAAAAAAAATCACCTTCCTCACCACACCTTTGCACGCTTCAACTTTTATACCATCACTTTAACTCCTATAACAACATAGAACACAATTAAGAAAACAAAAACTTACCTTCTAGCAACCAGTGTTTCATTTTGAATCATATAAGTTCAACAACAACAAAAAAAAAAAAAAAAATTATTTATTTTACACATACC
>Ga0116227_10001221_pt1 | contig 56470 bp, 61 predicted proteins | sample S1TSphgellanicum_FD_89693 | JGI IMG/M metagenome (GOLD analysis project Ga0116227, IMG submission 89693) | Host-associated microbial communities from peat moss isolated from Minnesota, USA - S1T2_Fb - Sphagnum magellanicum MG | ecosystem: Host-associated > Plants > Peat moss > Unclassified...
CCGGGGCTCCCAACTCGACCCTCTACCCCTTTTCTAGAGTTGGAAGTCGGGAGCGTGCTACCAAGTTCAACTTTCCGCAACTTGACTTTGTGAAACCCTCAAGTGGGTTTCACCCCGTGACTTAGGAGCGCGTCATGTTGTGCATGTCCATGTAGAGCTTTGGATGGTTGGGCTTTGTCAGGTGCCACATTAGAATCAAGACACAAGTTAGCATAGAGTTTTATCACGGGCTCTAAAACGTTGGTTTTTTCTTAAGACCAAAGGTTTGAAACAACACCACATCGACTAGTTAGTGTGAAGGTTAACCATAATTGTGGCACAATAATATATGCACCAAGTCAAACGAAGAGGCAAGGGTTCATAAAAAACAAGGTCACGGCATCACTTGTGGTGGCAAGTGTTGACAAAATTATTCGGATTTCACACACCAATGCGATTTCACCTACCTTTGAAGGGGATAATGGTGATGACGTTTGGTGAGTGTAAAATCAACACCATCCTAGTGTGACATAACCATGTGCAGTGGTCTCAATTTTTAAGAATTACATCAAGGATATTGGGGTGTGGAAAGGCTATTAGGGGTTTTTAACAACTTCATGTTAAAATAAAGAATGATGAATGCGGATGGTTGCATGGGGAGTTTTTTTTTTTTTTGAAATTTGATATTAGATGAATGAGGTGTAAAGTTAATTCTTTTCTTCAACAAAAGTTGATGATCATAGTTTTAAAACCTCAGTTGCATGATTAGGGGTGAGAAATTTCTAAAAGGTTAGGGTTAAAAATAGACACCAAAATTCATAATGTTCGGCAAAACATTGGTCTTGTTATGGTATTTAGTGGGTAATCATATAAGTGAGGATGTTTGAGATTCATGAAGTAGTTGAGGGGGTGCCAACGAAGGGTCCAATGGAAATAGAATAATCTTCAAACATTACAAGCATAAGATTAATTCTAGATAACATAACAATTAAAATAAATAGTGTGATAAGGTGGCAATGGCAACATGGATTTCATGATGAATGAAACTTTTATTCAAGTTATGGATAAGCTAAATGAGGAGTTGCAATTACATGTTGAGTCTTGGGCTATGATATAGTGATAATTCATAACTGCAGGAAATTTAGGATGCGTTGAATGATGAATATACTATAAAATATTGTCAATGCATTTGGAACAATTGATTGGGTGACAAAAGAAGGTTGGCCTCACATACCAAGACAACAAGCTAACAAAAAATTAGTAAAAACTTTAAACGACGGTGGAAGTAGTGACCAACCATTTGAAATAGAACTATTTGGAACAACTCAAGTCTTGATTTGGTTAATATAAAAACTTTGTCAACTCGACAACCAACAATTGTTACAACAATGATGAATGTGAATCCAGTCATGGTTGTCGTACCTACTAATTTTTTGCGCATTCAACTACCAAAATATCATGACAATGATGATCTCGTTATACATATTCAACAATCAACTAAAGTCTATGTGATTATGGAGAAGATACAAACGATCATAAACTATAATACTTTCCAAATTCTCTTAGATGGAAAACTGTTGATTGGTTTGCTAGAAATGCAATGACTCATCTAATGGCAACATGGGGTGAAGTACAATGTGCTTTCATAAGTCGATTTAGTGAAATCCATAGTGAAGAACAAGCAAAAGCAACTCTAAAATATACAAAACAAAAGAAATATGAGTCTGTAGAATATTACTATGACAAATTTTTACAACTTTGCATAGTTATTCCACATCAACCACATGATATTTATTTAAGAAAAGCTTTTAGTGAAGGATTGAAAACCAAAGTTCTTCATGAAAAAAACTTACAAGGTGTTGAATGGATTGGCTCATTTACCACCTAGTCGGTGATGTCCTTACTTATTATTGGTATGGTGTGCAATGCAAGATCTTTGGTTACATTAAGAACAAAAAATGTGAAGGAATTGTAGCTAATGTTGTGTTTCAAGCCCATGACATTCCATCCACCAATGTTTTGGTATACCTAGATGGGGTTAACATTGCTCTGGTGTTTTGTAATCATCCACCCAAGGTCTAGATCGTGCATGCCCCAGGTTCTGAATGGCCCTAATGCAATTGCCACTTGTAGCACAAAGGATTATTTGCAACATGTTATAAACATTTACAAGATGTTCTATCCAACCATTCTTGATGGTGCAATTGTTTGAAAAATATGTACTTTCCATGGGGTGCAAAGGGAATCCTTAGTAATAAACTTGCCAACTCTTGAAGACTTGCTTCCTAAGGAGGAACACAACCTTCCACAAATCCAAGGCTTTCCCACCTTTCATGATACATAACATCATGATCTCCAACAAACAAGCAACATCAGCAACCTGGTTGGGCTAATGTGGCTTGAAGTACTAAACACAACAACAGAAATTCCAACCTTGCAACAACATTTTCTTTCTTCATTGAAAGTTATTAGAGGCAAACAACATGACATGCTTGCACAAGGTTTGGTTGGGTTGGAGCATCTGAATGACTAGCATTTGTTCCCAATGAATCTTAGTGATAATAGTTTGAAAAGGCATAGAGGTACGCTTGAAAGTAAAGGTGCTAATTCTCATAATCTAAAAAACAAAACAACCATGTTTATTCACATTTAATTGGACGTTTGTACTGGTAGAAATTTGTTTTGTTAGTAGCAAATATCAATTGTTTAAGCCTTACCATGCATCTATTGGGGACAAATGTGCATTTCCTAGTAATTGTCTATACAATTAATTGTCCCCCAACAAAAAATATATGCCTCCTGAGGTTCTCAACATATACTCCCACCAATAACCTAACATTGTTTTGAACCTACAACCGTGGAACCTACTTTGTCAATCTAAAACACACAGACCACCATATTACAATGATGTTCTCTAGTTCATGTTGTATTTATTATTTTGGCAATCTTTGTAATGGTTACCTACTTAAGGAAGTTCACTAATACCAAACTTATCTACATACTTGTTGCTAGAACAACTAGTTGGTTTGCATATGTGCATCATGCTTTCAAAGAATGTAATACCTAATCACTTAATTCATAGTTCAAATCAAGGGCAAACATGTGTATTTCATGTCTATGAAACACAAATGTTAAATGTTTTGAAATCAAAAAAGGAATAAAAGGTATACAATTCAGGGAAAAAAATCAAAACATTGCATAAATTACATATGTTTCTATACATATGTTTGTTACATAAAGTTTAGTCTATGAAAACATGGTGAAAAGCCATATAGCCAATGGTCAACAAAACTACAACAAATGCCAGAGGCACTTATAGACATGGACAACATGTAGACTAAAAAATGTTAGAGGATTCTAAAACATAATGGACGTGCTTTAGAGTTTTGCCACTTCTTCGAGTTGCAACACCACTCCCAAATGCAATAGAGGTCGATTCAATGCCCTCATGTTGTTTTTCCAAATCAATAACCCACTATGTAGATTTGTTTTCATACTTCTATAGTGAATTATATGTTCATCTTTTGTGTGAACTTTTTATAATATCAGATTATGATGAAACGAATTGTAACCTTGTTTCAAGAGTTTTTTATAATGTATTATGAAGTGCAAAATGTAGTTATATATGCAATAACCATGAATCTGATGTTGGAATGAATGGTAGTGTTAAGTTCATTAAGACTGAAGACATGAATAGTGAACATATGCATGGGAAATGTAAATCTATTGTTATAGTAATGTGAAATATTATGCAAGAATTTAAATTTCACTGGTACCATTTGGCGACCATGCTGGGGGAATTTTTTTTTCCTGTTCTTTTTTTCAGCAATGGAAAGGTTTTCTACAAATTTTGTTGTATATTGTAGATGAAAATGTTTTAACAAATAGTGTTATTTTTTTTCAATTCAAAATTTTAAAGGGTATGTTAGAAAGTATCAGAGGTCTATGCAGTTGACGTTGTAAGGATTACAAAGCGATCTATAGTATTTGAAGATGAAGAATTGTGAAACAAGATGAATCGAATGGTGACCCAAAGTTTATAACAATAATTGGACTTGGAAACAAATCGACAAGTTATTGAAAGTTAGACAGAATATAATTTTGAAAATGGAAAGAAGTATGCAAGGCTTACAAAAACCCCATATTATAATCTAATGTTGGACAAACGAGTTTTGAAAATAAAGGAAAGGTTTGTGGGGCATAAGAAGTGGTACGACATAAAAAAATTTACCGTAAGAAGTGGTACGACAGGACGTATGGATTAGGGGGTCTTTCGAAAAGGCACAGTTTTAGACGACAATTTCCACGAAGAGAGATGCAACATACTTCTTAATCGCAATGTGTGGTTCAAAGTCATAGGGATCAAGACGAAATAGGGACTTTTATAGTACCTAATCAGCCTTAGGAAATTTCAAGTCCAAAGTTGGTGACTAGCCAAAGGAGAAATGTTACAAGAGGTATACAACCCAGGTTTATGTATTAGTTTGCATTTCCAGATTAGTATGAACCAGTGGAACACTAGGAGGTGGATGAAAACACCAATGCTGATGTGTTTAAGGAGATTGAGGAAAATCACCCATGATCATATGAATATTCAGAAACACAGGTGAATGCATTAAAATGAAGTACTACAATCATATTCACATCAAAAGAATCCAAAGTTGGATCAAACAAGGTACACAATCGAAACATGGGATCATGAATATGTGGATTTGGAGATGATCAAGTTGTTTTGAAAAGTCTGTGCATTCTATGAAGAAGGACATGTAACCATGGATTGTCCTTTTGTGCCTTTTCACATTAGAACAAGTATTGTTAGGCATGTGGAGTTACAGAATGTGGTAGGAGCATTAATGGATCAACCACAAGAATAGGAATTAGGAATTCCTGTAGTCCATAATAAATTTAAAAGCATGGAGTTGGGAAGCCAATTGGGACCATAGAGTCAACATATTTGTCCATCTATTCAGACCAGGAGTAAAGAACCAGAGGGGTATTCACATCCACATATTGCACCACAATAAATACTAATGAGTAACCATAGATTGGAACATTATCGATTTCACGTCAATACAACTCCACCAATAGTGTCAGAAGTGACAGTTGTTGAAACCTAAAAACAACATGTTGGAATAGGAGTTACTTGATCACTTAATGTAAGTGTAACAACCACAAGAGTGGAAATAGTTGTTGCACCCAACATAAATGTTGTCAGAAAGGGAATATTAATTGGATCTACAACAAAATTAAGGAACGAATCAGGTGGAATTTCGGAAGTGAGGAATTTGAATCGAAGTTCAGCACTACCAACAACTACTACTAGAGTTGTTCACACACCTTAAATGATGTTTACTAATCTGATAATGACTACTCATGTGAACAAGATTGCAGATCGACCATTGATGAGCTCAATGGCTATTGGAGGGTATAGAAGTGCAGATGCCACGAATCCAAGAAGAGGATACTAAGAACCATATGTTGTAACTACACCAATTCTTGATCACAGAGATGGCCATTATGTTAAGCCAAACAAAGTAATTTTTAAGTATCTTGATTTCAAAAAAATGTTGATTTAGACGCCCATGTTAGAGTGTTCAATTCTATAATAAAAATAAATGCAAAGATTTCTGAAAAGTATATCATCAATGCATTTAACTATATGCTAAAAGATATGGCATTGGATTGGTGCCATAATTACCTGTTAAAATTTCCTGATTTTATTTTTTCAAGACTTACACAAACATTTTGCAAATGTCATCGAAAGACTTAAAATGACGAGCAAATATACATGGAGCTAAAGAACATGAAGCAGGAGATGACTAAGAGGGTGGAGGTTTACTATGAATGGATTCAAAAGTTGGCTCATGCTTTACAATTACCAACCATAGACAATTTTCTAACTATTGTGTTTAAAGTGGGTTTGCAATCATACTTCATAATTGCAACTGTAGGGATGAAGTGGTCAACACGATAATAGCACAATGAGGTGGCGATGTTGGGTGAAGAAGGTATGACTACTGTAGAAACAAGGAGTGCATCGTTAATACCATAGAATACCAAACAAGCAACACCAGCAAAAACACAAAGTATTGTAGGGAAGATTGATAAACATTGCCCGAATTATCGGATGACAAATCACAATGTGGAAACATGCAAAAAGAAAAAAAAGTAAACCACAATGGCAACCACAAAGGCAGCACAACCAAGTCAAAAAAAACAAAAGACACCTTCATATGCATGTCACATTTGTGGTTTGAATGGACATAAAATGATAGATTGTCTAAAGTTTGCTGAGATGTGGAAAATGTTTCATGGGAAATTTGTGACAATAATAGAGGTTCAACCTATTGTTGAGACACAAACAATCATTACGATTGTGAATGTGGTGGATGTTAATGTTACCACAAGAAGTAGAGTAATTGAAGAACAAGTGTTCAAGGATAGAAAGCTAATAAAAGAAAATAGTGTTGTTGACTAGGAGAAAGAAGAATAGTTGAAGAAGTCAATGGTGGAGATAATTCAACATATTTAGAAAACACAAACCTAGATAGAAAGGCCATCCATATCCATGGAAGGATGGAACACAACTTGGCTAGGTATGCCAAATATTACTCATATGGACGCACAAAAATCTTAAAAAGTAGTGAATTCTCAAGGGAAACTTATCATAGTAAAAGAGATTTTTTTGGACATTGGTAAGTAGATGCTAGAAATAAATTATATTTTGAACTTGGGACATTTGCTTTAAATAACTCTTAAGCTAAAAAAATATCTTTGGCATAAGCTGAAATTAGAGAAAAATTCAAAATGTAAATAAAACAACCATAGATAAACAAGTTGGTTCTTCAATATTAGAAGTAGGGACAATTGTTGTAGTAATAGATAATCATATGGCAGTTATCTAAATATAGATTAAGAAGAATACAATAGAAGATGTGTTATTAGATGGAGGTTCTGGAATTAATATCATCATATAATAATTGACATTAAAGTTGGGGTTTCTAAAACCTAAACTTGCATCATATAATCTAAGGATGGTAGATCAAACAACCACAAAACTAGTGGGGTTGATCATAAACCTGAAGATATTTGTTCATGGCATTCCTTTCATAACTACTTTTACTGTACTTCAGAATAATGTGGTACATTCTAGTTCTTCCATGTTATTGAGGAGACCATGGTTGAGGGATGCTAAAGTGGCACATGATTGGGAAAGTAACATTGTTACCATATAAGGGAATGGGACATTCAGAACAATTATAATTACCAAACATTTGGGAAGTGAAGTAAGAAGACCATAAGTGTTACTATGCTACGATTATCAGAATGACATCACAAATGAAGAAGAAGATATCATTTTTTTTACAGAGCCATAATTGTTCTCCATAGGAACAATTAGTTTACCTAAGACAATTCAATTTGTGAAAACCATAGATGTGGGTATCATGGATACATATGTGAAAACTAGTATTCCAAAACAAGGATATGAAGTACATAACATAGAGAAGAAGATACATAGCAATAGATATGAGCCAAAAGTAGCTCTAGAAGATAAGGTGTATCGAGAGACATACTACAAACATCAACCAGGGAGTGTTGTAATGGATGAAACTCCAACAAAAATCAAAGCACAAGGATTGTAGATAACTAGATGGACATTAATTGAAAATCAACAATTGATGAAGCTCAATCTGGGAACTAATGTAGAACCAGTAATGGTGAAAATTAATGCATAATTGAAAATAGGCAAGGTGCTGGAAGTGGAGCAATTGTTGAAGGAATTCAAAAATGTTTTTGCATAGATATATAAAGATTTGAAAAGGATTCCACGAGAACTAGCGTAACACAAAATTGAGTTGGACATTATTATACCACCGGCACATCAAACCATATATAGATTAAATCCAAACTATGCTACAATAGTCAAATAACATATAGATAAAATGTTAACATCTAGATTCATTGAATCTATACAAGAAGCTACATGGTTGTCACCCATAGTAACAATACCCAAGAAAAATGGCAAGCTAAGAATTTGTATAAATTTCAAAAAATTAAATGCAGCCACAAAAAAAGATCCATATTCATTACCTTTCATAGATGAAGTATTGAACACAATAGTAGGGTATGAGGCATATTCTTTCTTGGATGGATATTCAGGATATTATCAAATATCTATACACTAGTAGAAAATGGCCATTTTGCAACTGGTCCATGTGACTAATTTTTAGTTACAAGTGACATTTGCAATTAAAATCTTAATAGGCACGTTGGACAAGTTACATCGACATAAGTTGTAAACGATAATGAATTTTGAATGAAAGAAAAGGTCAACAAAATATGTTTTCATTCTTTTATTGGTCATATATGTATTGTCGCTTACAATTGAAATGCGACTTTTTTGGTGAACAATGGGAACAAGTTATGTGCTGCCATGTGTCCCAACTTTTAATAATTAAAAATATTTTATTATTTTGAAATAATATAAGATGTTTAATTTTTATGTTTGGATGGTTTAGATTGTGACACATGGTGCAATAAAATTTTGCCATGTGGCATATTAATTGAAAATTTCCAAATTAAAATGAAATCAATATTTAGGTATGTAGGTTGAACTAGGTACCTACCTACCTATATACCTTCCTACCCATATAGGATAAACACCTATCTAAATAAGACTTGTTCACCTACCTAGGCCAAATACCTACTTAGGTAGTAAAAAAATAGGTAGGTAAGTTAAGAAAGTAGGTAGTTAGGTGTAAATACATGAATATTTATATTTTATTTTGGTTTAAGTCATTTTTATTGACTCATCCCATATGCCCATCTTTTAAAATATGAAAATGTAAGACAAAACACCTTGTTTATATACTTTTCAATATGAAAATGAAAGCCAAAACATATGGGATAAAAATTTTAGTTGTAAGTCATTTTTTAATCCCATATGTTTTGGCTTTCATTTTTATCTTGAAAAGTATATAATTAAATAGGTAAGTGACAACTAACTAGCTAATTAAATAATTAAATTAATAATTATTTAATGAATATAATATAGAAAAATAAATTAATAAATTTCTAAATAATTGATTAACAACTAAACTGGAAACTAACTAATTCACTTTATAAATTATCCAACTAACTAATTATTTGTAGTAATAATTATCAATATCTTATGATTTTGAATTAATTATATTATTAGTTATTATTAAATATTACATAATTTGTTATCTAAATAAATAGTTATAATATTCAATTTTAAATATATATTAACTATAATAATCTATCAACCAATTTAATTAACTATTGGTTAATATTGAAATAATTAGGTAATTATTAATAACTAATGAATTATTATTTTGTAACCAAATCAATTAATATAATAACTGAAATATTCAGTATTTAATAATTATTAACTATTAATTATAAATATTCAATATTTTTAAAATATTTAATAATATAATTAAAACCTAGCATGGGATAATTATTTTATTATAATTATTCCCATTATTATTTTCATATATATAGTTAACAATAAATTTAAATTTAAATACTTAATAATAAAAATAACATTAATTTAACTATTATTGTAGCTAATTGGTACCCAAGGTTAACTATTTTATTTTTATTATTCATATTATTACTTCATTCATTGAATCTATTTATAAACTATTACAATAAATACTTTATATATTAATAAGTATATTTTTCCTTCATAAATAAGAATTACATTTGTATAATAATTTATTAGATTTCCATTCCAACTAATACAGTAATTATTATAAAATAATAAAAGTGAAAGTAAAAATTATATATTAGTAATTGATTATAGTCATTGAATATTAATAATTAATAAATATCAATTATATATTTGAAACATAAAAACTTAAACCTATATTAATATTTGTAGTAATTATTATATTAATCTAATAATTTTTCATAATTGATTACTTATAATAATGATAATAATAATAATAATAATGTTTGTAGGTAGCCTAGGTTAGCTATTTTATTATTATTATAGTATCTTATTATGTCACTCGTTAGAGCTATTATGATTTATTATAATTATTTTTTCATTTTTTCATAAATAAAAATTAATTTTTAATAAGTACATTAGTCATTTGAAAAGATTTTAACAATAATATATCAAGTTTTAAATTATATATATATAGATATATATTCCTATCTTTTTGATATCATCATCATCATCATCATGTAATAAGATATTATTATTTCAAAATTTTAATCAAAGATAATATTGAAATTTAGTTTTTTATCACATGTAATAAATATAAATATATAATAATAATAAATGTCATTTTTCATCATTTAAAGAAGTATAATAAGATGGTTTGGATAAACTTGTAATATGGGGATAATATATTTAGCAAATATTTGACATAAAAATTTAATAATTAAAAATATATCCTTTTTTAGTGAAACCATAATATCAAGGCCATCTATGCTAATAATAATACTTGAATACACATATAATATGGTTGTTCATATAAATTCAAAATATACATTTATAAATTCTAATACATTCAAGTATATTCCTTAGAATTCACAAAGTACACCTTTGTATACTCATAGGGTTACAACTAAATTGGTCACATTTGCAGTTAATGAGACATAAATTGTTTTTTTGGATGAAAACTAAACTAAATGTTGGTCACATGGAAGAATGAACACCAAAGTAGTTGTAAAGTAGTTGCATTATAGCTGCAAATATGACCAATACAAAAAAAGTTACAAAAATGTCCAAATGTAGTTGCAAATAACTAATAGTCGCATGTAGTCATAAATAGAATGGTTACATTTTGGCCAATTTCTACCAGTGTATAGCTCCAGATGATAGATACAAAACTATATTTGTTACAAATTAAGGGGGCTTTTATATGGGAGGTGATGTCGTTTGGAGTTAAAAATGGACTTCCAACATATCAAAAAATCGTGACTAAAACATTCAGAAAGTATTTGGATAGTTTTATGAAGATATTTTTGGATGACTTTACAATGTATAATGACATGGAGAGTCATTTGTAGAAGCTTAGACTATGTTTTCAAAAGCGTAAAGAATATGGCATTGGTTTAAATGTAGACAAATGTGCATTTAGGGTATTTTTAGGGATGATCTTGGGTTTTATTGTTTCTAAAGAAGGGACACTACCAGATCCAAAGAAAATACAAGCAATAGTAAACATGCCACCACTTAAGAATCCCTAGCAGATTCAAGTAATCAATGGGATGGCACAATTTTACAAATGTTTTATAGAAAATTTTATTATTATTATGGCATTTATCACTAAACTAACCAAAAAGACAAAAATAGTTTTTTGGATAAAGGAATGTTAAAAGGCCTAGGAATTGATTAAACAGAAATATATTGAAATACCAATGTTGATATCACCAAACTGGTAGGTGGAATTTCATGATCATACACATGTGTCCTTGTTAGTTATGGGGGCTATGTTGTCTTAGAATGTAACAAGGAAGAGTGATCAACCAATATTATTTTAGGCTTCTACACAAAGCAAAGCAAAATTATAGCATAATAGAAAAAGAGGTTTTAGCAATGGTTTTTTCTTTGCACAAGTTCAAACATTATTTGTTGGGCAATAAATTTGTCTTTTATGTAGATCATATGGCATTAGTCTATTTGGTCAACAAACCATAGGTTTTAGGGAGAATAACTAGATGGTTGTTATTGTTCCTCAAATATGATTTCATAATGATGTATAAGCTAGGTAAAATTCATGTAGTTGCAGATGCATTGTCAAGATTACTGAATATTAGAGCCCATAGGTGTGCATGATCAAACCATAGATGCAAATTTGTTTTATACAAGGCTTGAATGATCGAATAATTTAAAAGAATTTTTGAAAACATGACAACTTGAGGACATGTTATCGGTGCAATAAAACAAAGATTGGTTAGAAAAGTAAAGCCCTTCACATTGAAGAATTGTGAATTGTACAGAATGGGCCAAATAAATAGACTACAATGATGTTTGACAACATAAACACAAATGGTGATGAAAAAACTACATGAAAGACCTTTAGGAAGGCATTTTGCAACTAACATAACACAAAGGAATATATTGGATGTTGCATATTAGTGGCCAACTATGTATAGGGATGTGCATGATTACTATAGATCTTGTGATGCATGTCAAAGAACATGAGGATTAACAATTCAAAGCCTTGCAAAACTAGTCACAAGTCTTCCAAAGGAACCATTTATGAAATGGGGACTTGATTTTGTGGGGCCAATTAAGTTAGCAAGAAGATATAAAGGGAACAAATATATTTTTGTTGCCACAAATTATGTTACTAAGTGGGTGGGAACAAGAACATTGATAACTAATATAACATTAATCACAACAAAATTTATGTATGAATGCATATTAACTAGGTTTGGATGTCCTTTGACTATAGTCATAGATCAGGGAGTTCATTTCATTAATGATGCCATCAAGTATTTGATAGATCATTTTTTGATGAAACATGTGAATTTTACAACTTATTATCCTTAAGGGAATGGGCAAGCTAAATCTATGAACAAGGTACTTGGGACACTATTAACCAAGTTAGTTAGTGAAAATAAAATAGATTAGTATGAGCATATCTTTACAATGTTATTTTCATACATAACTGCATATAAAGTAGCAACATTGTGTACACCATATCCATTAATGCCCATAGAGTACATTATTCCAATTGTTGGTGGAAATGAGAGAGATGATACTCTAGTGAGAGTTTTAACTAGTAGAATTATAAAGTGCAAGGAATCAACAAAAGAATCCGGAACAACAATTTAGGGTGAATATGTTCTGTGGTTTCCAAAGGACAATAAATCACACCTAGGGAAGTTTATTAGGAAATGGTTTGGAGCGTATTGAGTACAATATGTGTTGCCAAATAACATTGTGTTATTGGTGACCATTGAGAAGTTTGAAAGCAACCCTGTGTTGGTCAATGTGAATAATTTCAAACCTTATAAATACATGGAATCTAAAGTTCAGAAAAAAGAAAAACAAATTTAGTATATTGGGAATAGAGTGTAGGTGGAGTTCAAGAAACAAATTCTGACATAGAGGAGGATGATGAAGGATGTGAAATACAGAAACCATAGATGAAGAATGTTGAAGACAAAGAACAGATCATAGATCCAATGGTGAACACAACTTTTATTTTCAATATGTAGATGAACAATAATTATAGAAGTGCGGGATTTGGGATGCAAAGATCTAAAGGTGAAATGTTAGGCATATTGGCTGAATTAACAACAATATTCATTCGATCATTAGGATTATTTGCATAATCATCAGAATTGTGGGCACAATTAGTAGAAAAATTAGTATAATCACCAAATGTGTTTTCATAATCAATAGATAAATGGGCATAATCAATAGAAGGTGTATAGGGCGAATGAAGTGGAGTCAATACAAATAATGTAAGAAGGTTATGGATGTGGAATAATTGGAACATTAAATTTGTGATGTTCATTCATAATGATGATACTAAGTGCTTCCACGTGGTTGTACAAGGGACACATAAACTTATAGTGATGGGCCATATTAATTTTGAGGATCGTGTGTTAATTAAAAAATAGTGCACTGATGAAAAAATGAATGTGGCGGGCGGGATGTTTAAGGACGAGAAAAAATGGGGTAATTGTCGAAAGCAATTTGCTTTTGTTGCTAGTAGTTATTTGTGTTTTCAAAGTTTTGGAGTTCATAACAATATGAATGCAGAGAGTGCAATTGAAAAACTATAATGAATAACAAGGGAAAAAGAAGCACATATGAGTGAGCACAAACGAAGGTAGGAGGAGGAAGCGAAATTGTTGAGAAGAACAAAAGTAGAAGAGGAGTTGAAAAGAGCAGTGAGACGAGTGTTGAATATTCAGTCATTGGTTGTAAGGTTGTTGTCACATTCATCATCTTTGGAATGTGTAGAAAGGAAGGCATATAATGAAGAAAATATAGTTTGCACAAACAATAATTCAAGACATGATATAATTAGAACATTTGCAATTGAATTTTTGTGCAAAAGTAAACAATGTTGGTGTGTAAGAGAGCAAATGTGACTAGGAGCTACATTAATAGATTCGGTGTGCATTGAAGAATTGGAGGAAGATGAAGATGAGGAGCAACATTTTGTGGATGCATAAACAATGCAAAAGGACACAAGGGAGGAGAACGTTGTTGCAAAAAAAGAATAATTATCCACAAAAGTGTAATTGAAAGTATAGCAAGCCACAAAGGTGTAGATAATGGTAGAAGCACAACGAAGGGCGATGGAGATGGAGTAGTGTGAAGCAAAATCGAATAAAAGACGCGTAATCCTGGACAAAGCTACACTTTTGGAGAAAAATATTAATATTTTAGACCTTGAACGATTCATGTGGACATAAACGAAACAAAATTATGACAAAGATGTAGAGCATATGGAGAATTGGGAAGATATTGTTGAGTAAGAAGACTAGGCTTCTAAAATAGGGCTTGTTCCTTTGTTTCTAATGGGGTGGGAAGCACTAATGCCCGTGTAATGTTGGAATTTTTGAACACATTCTTGATTAAGGGCGCAAATATCTACTTTGGGCATAAGGATAAGGTGTACGTATTTAGCAAACAACTGATTATAGATGTTTTTGGAGTGTGTGTGGAAGGGTATGTAGAAGAATTGAAAGGACAAGTTAGTAAGTCACTAGCAATTTAGGCATTATAGAGTTGTAGAATTGCATCTGCAAATTCTTCTGCAAATCAATGGAATGCAAAGAGTTTGGGTTTGCCATATTTGTCCAATATCCTACCATTATATCTATCATTTATCAGAGGGAGAAGGTACAATATTTTAGCAACAAAAATCTATTACATTGGTGAGAGCAAAGAAGGTAAATTGGGCACGATTATATTCAATAGTTTGTGTAGTCAACTAGATAGGTGGTATAATTATGTTAAGGATAATAAGGGGGATATGAAAGATACCTATTAATTTGCCTTGGTATTGGCAAAAATCTTTCAGTATCTATTTGTGCATCAAAGGGACAATCCATAAAAACCGCTAGCCAAGGTTAAAAAAACTAGTGAAGAGATGCAGATAATGCTAGAAAATAGAAGGAAAGTTGTAGTAGACTTTTCAAGAAGTTCTCTCAAGAAGAAGAAGAAGGTTGAGGAAGGAGGAGCCTTAGGCTCAGGAGTGAAGAGGGAATAGGAGAGCACATATTTGAAGGCATGAAAAATGATGAGGGGTAGAGTGGAACCATTTGAAGTGCCAACAGTGGTATGGGTAATGTTAATAGTGGTATAGGTAATTAAACAAACTACAATAGTACCACAGAAGACATCTCCATAGGAGAGACAACTTAGGGAGCAAAGGCAGGAGATACCATAGATGACATTGCCATAGGAGAAACAATCAATGGAGTAGAGCTAGGGAGTTAAGAACGAACATGAAATAAGGTTTTCGGAGGGTGAGGAGCATTTGCACTTTGAAGGGGATGTATGTGAAGATTGGATGGAGACCATTGTAAGTCCAAAACATTTTCAACATTTATAACATCATTTGCAGCAACAACAACAATGGACAAAGGAAAGTTTACATGCTACTGAACTGTAGCCGGAAAGAGTGGCAACACAACTTGCTTTCGAAAAGTTTAGACTAATAGATTTCTAGGTACCACCTAGTAGGCCAAAATCTGTAAAGGGATTCCCATTTGAATTTGAATTGGGGAGAAGAATGGTATAGGAGTTGGGATCATCTATAAAAGGATCTAGAGATCCTATGACACAAACAAGTACACCAAAGTTTGTGGAAGAGGTAGTTGTAGAAGTAATGAAAGCAGATTAAGCAGTTGATTTATTTCAGACCATGGCAATTGTGAGTTTGAATATAGGGAATTTGACTTTGGAGGTGAACACTTTGAAGAATAGATTAGCTATAGGGGAGAAGGAAAAGGCAATGTTACAAGAGGAATTGGGTAAGGAGAGAGATTTCCAGAAGGGGTATAAACATAATGTGGAAATTGTAGGAAAAATAGGACAAAGGTTGAGTAGAAAAATAAAATGTTCATTAAAAAACTATAGGATGAGAATCAAAAGCTCAAGGGTAGCACATGGTTGAAATCACAAGATGAAGAACTACATAAATTAAGGCAAAAGGCTGAAATCTGGGAAACCATAGAGAGGAAGTGGATAGAGGCACTGTTTTTTTCATAAGAAACAAAGGAGGCTTTGCATAGTTAGGTGAAAGCACTGACTAAAGAAAAGAAGGAGAAGGAGAATGTTATGATAGATTTGGAATTGATAAATCTGAAGGATGTATTTTTGTTATAATTTGAGGAGCTTCGAAGAAAGATAATAAAGGTAGAAAGAGAGCAATTAATGGAGGACAAGGAAGAGTATTAGAAAATTTCGTAACACATGTAAGCACAATTGGAGAGGGCACATGAATAGAGGAAGAGTTTGGATCTAGCTGGTATTAAAAAAAGACTAGAGGATTATGAACTAATGTTGTAGTATTATATCTTAATGAGGATGAAGAATAAGATGTAAGATTTTGAAGCATAATCTAAGGAATGGTGGGAGGTTGCAGAGGCATATTTTACAAAGGAGTTGGAAAAGAATTTGGCTCAACATAGACTAATGAAAGAATTTTGAAGTACAAGTTGGAAGCTTATTAAAAAAAATTTCCAGAGTTCATTTGTGGTAGTCCAACAAGTATAGAGGTATTGGGCCAGGATGAAGAGACAGAAGCAGGGTTTAATGGAATAATTTAGGAGGAGGAGGTAATGTTAAAGATACCACAAGACCTTAGTGGAATGGGTCAAGAAGAAAAATAATCAAAGGGAATTTAGGAACAGGAAAAGGTGGAGGTTATTCCAGCATTAGAAAAAGAAATATCCAAGATACAACATTTGGAAATAAAACCACAAACTGAATTAATGGTGGTGGAGATTGGAATTGCAAAACAAAACGTAGATATAACCACTAGTTTTTATGTAGATTGGGATTACAGACCTATAGTAGGGGAAATAGATGTTTGAAAGGATATAAAATATTTTCATTTCATTTCTATCATTTTACAAGGATTTCAGGGACAGAATCCAAACTACAAAGGGGGTAATGTTAAAGGGGTAGGACAAGTATGTGATTTTGGATGAATTAGGTACTTAGGATAGGGATTGATAAGGTAACATTGTTAGTTTGAATTTTGAATTCTTGTTGTTTTGATCATGATGATGTGACTTGGAATATTTCAAAAGGTTAGAGTTCTGGAGAAAAAAAAGACGACGAGACACAAAATTTTGAGAAGAACAAGAGGAACTAAAAGTATTTATAGTATAAAACCATAAATTCTATTTTGATATAACACAAATTTTAAGTGTTGTTTAAATTTTTTTAAAACAAAATATGGGATTATGCTATAATTTGGATTCATGGTTTTAGTAATATAGAGAAACACATACTTCTATATTGAATTCTATGTTCATCTTTTGTGTGAATTTTTTGTAATATCAGATTATGATGAAGTGAATTATAATATTGTTTTTGGAGTTTTTTACAATGTATTCTGAAGTGCAAATTTTGGTTATATGTAATAACCATGAATTTGATGTTGGAATGAATGGTAGTGTTAAGTTTGTTGAGATTTAAGACATGAGTAGTGAACATATGCATGTGAAATGCAAATATGTTGTTATAGTAGTGTGAAATATTTTGCAAGAATTTAAATTTCATTTATACCACCATCTTTCCACACTAAGTACACATTCAAGAAATGTGATTTTGCCAGGTTTTGGATCTTGATGGATTGGGACAATGGAGTTTGCGCCCATGTTTTGAAGTGCTGAAGGAATAACCTTGTAGTAGGAGTCCCCAACTTATGAAAACTCATGGAATACCTTCACAAATTTACAAATTGTAATAACCCTAATCAACAAAGCCATTAAACCCTAATTAACAAACCCTTATACCTTACAAATGAACTTTACCACAACCCATATATAAACAGTAGTTTACAAATGGAAAAAAAATTCACACAACTATCTTATGGCTATTTAGACTTACGCAAAAAAACAAATCCCTATCCTTTTCGAGACAATTGATTGATTAAATGTAGGGCTTTCAATCTAGATGTGCAATACCCACATGCAATTGATACCTCCATGACCATCCATATGTAATGGGCAACAAAATACCTTAAGTAAAAAAATAAAAATAAAATCACTAATTAAACCCTAATTTGAAGAAATTAAATGAAAAAAACAAATGAATAGAAACCACAGTGTGTCTTTTACCTTTTGCTTTGGTCTTTGCGTTTGAACCTTTCTCGACTTTCTTTGAGAGATAAAGTGTATTGTGCCAAATCCCCCGCACCCCCAAAATCCATATTAGGTCTAATTTTAATTAAATTTAAAAAATGCAAAAAAATCATAAATATTTGTTGTCTCCATAACCCAAAATTCTAAAACCCTAGTGTTAATATAAATAAGTGCTAAATCTACTCCACATTGCTTAAATACACCATTAAAACAAGCAAATCAAATATTTTTATGTAGGTCCTATTGTTGATCTAAGCCCCTCATGTGTACAACATTCATTAAATGTGTTGGCTGTGCAATACCCCCCCATTGTGGAAAACACTCCCCAAATAGAACCTACAATACTCTCATTGGGGGGTTTCACATCCTCTAGATTTTCAAAAGATTTTGTAATAGCTTTAGAACACATAAAAACATCATGTTTACCATCAATGTCTATTTGCAATACCCTTTACATAGGGGGTGACGATTACTTTAATCTTGCCTTATTAATTTTGCTTCAATGAACAAGACCAAGTGCCATGCAATACTTTCATTTTATTCTTTCTTAATCGTTGGGGGTTTATTGGAGTGCCAACTAGGTAGGTTGGTGTAGCCATCTAAGTGGGGTTTGGTAGGTATCTATCTAAAGTGTTGGTAGGTAGACAAATAGATGGGGTGGGTAGGTGGGTGGGGATGAGAGTAGCACATTTTAAATTTATAGGTGAGTAGGTAGATGGGGAAGAGTATACTTTTAATCTAAATATATAGGTGAGTAGGTCGGTGAGGAATAGTAGGTGGGTGGGAAAAGTTTCAAAAGCCAAAAAAAAAAAACAGGGTAGGGGGCGGGGACAAAATAAAGTTGCAAAAAAAAACTGAGATCAGGGCTGAGAAAGGGCAAAGAAAAAGTGAACCTGGGATGGCACAGGGATAGAAAAGAGAATCCTATCAGTGCACCATCCATCCACGTTTGGTGCACTGGTGGGTGCTGGTTCACTCTGGCCCAACGTCGGTATATAGTCTGTACTCAGAACCTGGTACATACCCGTTTCCATGCCCGTCTCACTGCCTTCTAGCTTCTGGTTTTAGGGTTTCGGGAGCTCCATTATTTTGGATTGCTGTGCACGATCGGGTTCTTCGGTTGTTGCTGATGTTTGTGATCGGTATTCGAGGGTTCGGTTGTCGAAGCGATTGGAAATCGAATGTGCAAGAATTCCAGAAACGAGTTGCGGATCCAACAAGCTAAGTTCGAAGTCATGAGGTGAAGAAGCGGAGAACTTGTCTTTCTTGTGCTGCCTCTTTTTGAAGAATCGAGAAGGTTTGTTGTGTGTTGGTGTCGTGGTCTTTGAGGACATAGAAAGAGGCGTGAGACCGAGATTTCGTGCTTTTCTTTTTATGTAGCCCTCGTGATCACATCTGAAGGCGTTGCTTGAGGTAGAGGGATTTGGAGTGGAAGAGTTTCTGTCCGGTCTGCCCCAAGCTCTACGAGCTGTGAGATTGTGTTGTGTGGGAAGAAGGTGACGGAATTTCTTTGTGCAAATGGAGGAGTATCCGGAAGAACTGAGGACGCCGCCAGTGCCGCTGGTGGCGTTGGTAGGAATTCCGGATCTACACGCGGCGATCTCGCTGTATCTACACCGTGAGTCGCCGCCCCTAAATACTCTAGCTCTGCCGGATTTTGCCAAAGTGCCAATGATCGGAGGAAAGGAAAGAAAGCCGGCGGACGCACGAATGCCTCCTCCCTTAGGTATTCTGAAAGCTGACTGGCTTTCCAAGCACCGGACAAGAATGCCTGCTGTTCTGGCTGTGCTGTTTGATCGAGATCAGGTCTATGGAGACCCTGCACAGTGGATGCAAGTGTGCACTCACCTTGACAACATCAAGTAAGGTTCTCATTCTTTTACTATAGTAGTCATCTGGAGTGTCGTCAATGTGCTCACCATGACGACATCAAGTAAGATTCTTAATCTATTGAATTGGTTATCTGGAGTGTCAATGTGCACATTACCTGCTCTTGTGTGTGGTTGCATTTGTTGTGTTATTACATCTATTCAATGGGGAGAATCCATCCTTAGGTCATGTTCTTGCAAACATTCAATGCAAAATCACCAAAAATGGTTCTGTAAAAGAAAATCATATATCTAGGTTTTGTGATTGTGACTCATGCATCTTGAGGTTTAGTATGATGTGTCATAGAGTTGACATTTCTTGCTGGCATGTACTAAGGACTTTCAGGGGAATTGATTTGCCTATTGTAACTCTGGGGCTGCAGTTTGAACTCTTGTGTATGCTTCTGCTTTGTTGTTTTGATATATGGACAGGGGAGTGATTCGAGGCCGCAACTTAAAGCTTGTTGTGGCAATTGTGCAACCGACTACACAAAGTAAGCCCATCCATGCAACCCTAACATTGTGGTGAGAATGTGCTGAAGTGCACAAGACTGTGATGCTGGTGACACTAATGCTAGGGGAGCATCACAAGTTTCCAGTCAGATTATGCCTGCACTTCCACCACTGAACTTTCTTTGATTGGTTGATTAATGGTGATTGGGGGTGATGTAAATTCTTCATACTGACCTCCCTGGCAATCTTGACTGCAGGTGAAGTGAATGAGGATCGGTTAACAACCCTTCGAAAGCGTGCAGAGGTTGATTCAAAGAGTTGTATCATCTTTGTCACACATGAGCCCAGTGAGATGAAGCGTTCTATGGCTAGGTTAGATATTTCCTAGCATTTCTGTTTCAGTTAGCAGTGCTTGCTGACATCTCTTGAGTTCCTGGCATCAGGATAGGGAGAAATTGATGTGAAATATTTAGTCATTGTGAGCTTGTGAAGTGTTCAGAATGATCATCTCAAATTTGGTATCTCTGATATTTTCGTTGGTATAGAGTTTGCTTTCCTGACAGTGCTGTAGGACTTGACTCTGTGCATGTGATCAGATTGGGAAGCATTATGGGTGAACTTGCAACCACTTTTTACCGAGAAGAAGGGCGAAGGGTGAAACTGCGGATAGAGAAAAAAACTTACAGCTCTCTGGAGCTAAGTGTCCGCTACAACTTCAAGGTACATGCCTTATCCATTGGCTCTCCTTGGCTCTCCTGTATCTGCCACTTATTGACTGTCCTACTTCTGCTAGATATTGACTCTCCTATATCTGCTACTTGTTGATCCTGGTCTGATTCTCAGCAACTTTGATTGGCTTGTGATGCCGACAGGTTGCAGTTTATGCTGAATTCAGAAGGGATTGGGTGGCAGCCCTCAAGTTTTACGAGACAGCCTATTCTCTACTGCAGGAGGTGCTTGGCCTCTCTGTTATCTATATAAGGTTAAGCTTCTTTGGTCTGTCATTTTTTAGTTTGTCGGAGCATTGTCACAGTAGACAATGGAATGCAACTGAGAAATAATGGACATCCTGTCAGTAATTGCTTCTTGACATGGTTGAAAATATGGAGATCATACAAGAGGATGTAACGAATTTCTGTTGAAAGGCATCCAGCAGATTACTTGATGAAATATATGGAGGGTTCAGTTGTTGCAGATCTGATATAAAAGCCAGTTGTTTAAAAGGATGGAAATTCCATACATGATACTGAAGATACCCTTTTTGGCAGGTGATAACAAACACAACAATGGAGCTGCAGCCTGTGGAACGTGTTGTTGAGATGAAGGCTGTGGCTGAGCAGCTGCATTTTAAGGTTTCAACTTTGTTGCTACATAGTGGCAAAGAAAGTGAAGCAGTAAGGTGGTTTCGAGAGCATGTAGCTTGGTTTAAGAAAATGGTGGGGCCTCCAGAAGGGACTTTCTTACACTTGGCCTGGTTCAGTAAGCAGTTCCAGGTTTTTGCTGAGCTACTTCAAAATAGTTTGGCAATAACCTCACAACCAGCAGCTTTAGCCCCTGGCCTCTCTGAACGTGAACTGCAGCCTGGATTCTACTATCAGGTTTTTTAAAATTTTGTCCTTCTACTTTCAGAGACACAATCACTTATAAGCATTATTTGAGCTAAGCATTAGCAGCCTTGTATTGATGGCTGTGCAGCAATATCAGGACTTGGAGCATTGTTCAGTATCTTTAGATTTCAGAGCACTGTGTTATCCAATGTGGTCATTCAAGTGCAAATTTTAAAAGTCAAGCCCATGCATACTTTTTTCACGAAGATTGCTGTAGAAGAGGTCTGATGTTAAGCTATAAGTGGAAAAATTTATTGGGTGATTGTTGCCTGTTGCATGGGACTTTGGCATGCAGGCAGCAGCAGCTTATATGGTACGAAGAAGGCGTACATTTGAAGCAGAATTGGCAAAGTTTGAAAGATTTGAGGATGGCAATGTCATTGATGTCTTAGCAGGGCCACGTTCAGAGGTTGGGCCGCCTGTCTATGTTGGACAGGCATCACGTTTGCTGAAACGAGGCAATGACAACCATTCCCAGAGGTCCTTTCTCTAGATTGAATGACCTACTATTCATATTTTAAAAGTGTTGTTTTTATTCTAGCTGAAACATGTCATTTGTATCTTTTTTTTCTCATGCTCCTAGGATAAATGCCTGAAAGTGCTAACTTGCTTCCTCATGGATCTGCAGTCCAACGGGATCTGAATATATGAGACATACAATACTTATGGAGAAGGGTTTTCACCACTCACATGTAGCAATTGAGCTTTTGACAAAAGCTCATGAACATTTCAAGATAATGGAGGCAGGGCGGACTATGTACCTACTTGGGAGCGAAATGGGAAGGGAATATTTTGCTGCGAAGGATTACAGCAATGCAAAACGCCTCTTTGGGCATGTTGCTGGAATGTATCGAAAAGAGGCGTGGGTGGCACTGTTAGCATCTGCACTTGCATACTTGAGAGAGTGTTCTCGCCAATTAGGTTTGCTACAGGATTATGTGGAGTACAGTCTTGAGCTCAGTACATTGCCTAGCATTGAGGGGTTTCTTTTTGGCCCAGAACTTGGTCCTAATGCACACCTCCAGAAGGAAATGGTGCAGGAAGAAGTTCTTGAGCTTTTGCAGGGGTCAACACAGGTTCTGTCCAATGAAGGGGACCTTGCCCTAAATGTGACTGACTTGCAGCCAGTTGCACTTGAAATTGACCTAGTGAGTCCACTGCGAGCTGTCATGTCAGCCTGTGTTGCATTCCACAACCAGACAGTCAAACCAGGGAAAGCAACAAGTCTTACAATTGCCTTACTCACTCATCTCCCACTTCCCATCACCTTGCATGAGGTGGAGGTGGTTTTCAATCAACCTTCTTGCAACTTCGTTCTAGGAAGGAAGAGGGCTGTTTCGACATCCGAGGGATCTAAACTCTTAGCAACAGATACTTCTCCTTCAGAACAAGATGTGACTCGAGTATCTGACTTTGATTTGCAACTGCAACCAAGGAAGTGGAAAAGAATTACAGTTGAAATAACTGCAGGTGTGTCTATGTTTCTGCAGTGGTTGCTCAATCAATTGCAAGGTGTCCTAAGCGTGTTGTGATTTTGACAATCTGCTCACTGATTTAGGGAATGGATTTCATGTTCCCAAGCTCTTCTCATGCATGATGGATTGTGAGAGATGTGTGAGTGGTTCCGTCTGATGGAATTGCTGCAATTATGGGTTCTGGAAAGGAATTGTTTCTTCAGCTCTTAGGGCCTGTACACAAATGTCAGCTGGATTGTGTTAATCTCTCACCCTACATGTATGCAAATTGTAGAGGAGAGTGGGAAGCTGGAATGCATGGCAGTCGTGGTGCGTGTAGGACCACATGCAACCATTCAATGTCAAGTGGAGAGCCCTGCGAGTCGGGAAGGGATTCCTCTTTGGATGTTTGAGTCTGGGCTTGATGTATTGCCACTGGCTGATGGTGCTTTGGCTGAATTTGGGCAGAAAGTAATCCGGGTAAGTTTTTGCTACTTTGCACTCTCCAATCACCCACAACAGTGGCTTGAAGTGCTATTTAATGCCACCTGAGGCAGATTTCCTTTGATGTTGAATGCATCAACACATTGAGCGCATGAAGCTGAAATCTGCCAGCACAGTTATTTCTTAGTTTCTAGGACTAGTTCATGTCCATGTTCCTATTGTCTGGTAGTTATCCAGTATGGTTGACTGTCTCTACCACTTACACCTCTGTTGAGTTGTAGACTCAAGTCACACAGATGTTCTCTTTTTGTGATTGACTGGCTAACGAGGGAGATGCTTCTCTCCTGAACTTTCCTCATAGGTTGAAGAGCCAGAGGCTCTGGTTGATATTGTGCTGGAAGCACCCAGTCCAGCTCTTGTTGGTGAAGCTTTCCCAGTGCGAGTAGAGATTCGACCAATGGGCCATCACATACAATCTGGAGACCTTGAAGTATATTTTGCTCCTTCAACTTCAGGAACATTGATACCAAATCAAAGTTTGTCCTCAATGTCCACTCCATCGCCTGTTGAAGCAGAGCTTCTTGTTCCTGCTGTTCCAGCCTCTGTTGATTTGGTAGGAGATGAATCCTATGTGAAGTTCACTGGTCTTGTGGAGGTCCCTGAAGTTAAAGTGGGGGAGAGCTGGTCTACAGTGGTGCTTGTTCGGTGGAGGGATTCAAAAGCTGTAACATTGATGTCCACTTTTGTGTACCAAGCAGCAGAAGGTGGGCATCCAGGTTACCAGTATCGGTTGCACAAAAGTGTTTTCATAGAGTGTGAGGAGGCATTGTCTGTTGGGCATCGCTACATGGCTCCTTTTCGCAGAGATGCCCTACTACTTGGGGGACTTGAGGCAAACCAAGCAGGCAAGGTGACTGCAGCAGCTTTGGCACTGAAAGAGTCCAGTATTCTGGTAGTAACATTTAAGAATACAAGCTCTCTTCCTCTTCGTCTTTTCTCAGTGGGTATTGAAGAGGCTGATGAGAACAAATGTGTTGTTCGACTCTCTGGAGGACATGGGCCAGCCAAACTCATCAAACTTGGTACTGACCACCTGACTGAAGTGACAGACAAGGAGGGAGAAATGAGCATTAATCAACTCATGGGAGGGATAATTGTTGGAGCAGATGAGGTTTTCACACAGCTTTTTTGGGTCCAGCCTTTGGTTGCCTCAAAAGCACTCCCAGTTGGGACAATCTTTGCAAAGTGGCAGCGTGGCCACAATTCAATGCCTTCAGAAGTGGCTCTGTTAGGGACTGTGGAATCTGTGGCCAAGTCTTCATTCAATGCAGTTACAACTCGTGTGCAGCTATCAAGCATTCTGGTTGAATCCCCACCACTAGTTGTCACTCTGGACTGCCCACCGCATGCTGTGTTGGGCACAGCCTTTACAATCTCTATCAGAGTACAGAACCTTACCAGCACATTGCAGGAGATTTTCTTCGCTGTTTTTGATACCACAAGTTTCATCTTCTCTGGTGCACACACTGACACTGTTTCCATTCTTCCTAGATCCACTTACTCTCTTTCTTACAGGCTTGTTCCTGTTACTTCAGGAATGCAACAGCTTCCGCACGTAAGACTTACATCTTCTTGGTACTCAGCCGGCTTTCAGCCCTCGTCTGTTAGCACTCAGCTCTTTGTTTTCCCTTCTGCCCCTAATTTGAATGCCATACAAACTCAGCTGTCTCCTCTCAAGGAAGCTTAGATGTGTCCCAGATAGACGAGTGAAGTACATACTCATGTAACATTTTATTGCAAAAAAGGTTCTATTGGAAGCTGATGTTGCTCGCAGAGAGTCAGGTATTGGAATTGTAGAATTTCACTGCTCTTTTTTTCATTGTAATAGTGTTGTTTACTGCTTTCATCACTGAAATGTGTTATTTTGTTCACTGTTTTTAACTACATTATGAGTTCAGGAAGCTACAAGATCCGTTCTGGCTGGTGATTTTTTACCAAACTTCAAAGAAAGTTAAAAGTTGGCCTCTGACAGCACCTTAGGCCGCAGACAATATGGTGAAGTCCAATGTGGTGGCCTCTGTTGTTGCATGATTTGCCTGCAGTCAATTGCTGACATTTTATTCTTTGTCAATGTGAACTCCTTGTGCAACAGTTTTTTTCCTGAACTGTCAATTTTTTCTGTTTCAACAAAACATTATCTGAGGATTCAATGCTCAGCTTTTTTGGCAATTTAAGATCTTTCCTTCTAAAGCCTTCATCCTATGAGTTCAAATTCTAGAGCTGCAAAACTATAGTGTGTTAATAGGATGTCTATGAGCTGAGCTGAAGAAGGTCAAAGGTATAGAGAGTTTAAAACCCAAGAACCGAATGCAATGTTTGTAGTAAAGAATTGGAGTTTTGTACAGCAGTTCAGGTCCATTGTTCTTTGTTTTTTAGGCATATAATGGGATATGTTGAAGCTAAATGCAGAGGCTGATGGCTATAGTACTTATACAACATTTTTGAAATCTTCTCATTTGAGGTCAATGGTACATGATCTTTATAAAGCAGGTTGATTTCATATCAAAATTTGGGAGAATGATGTGTAGTCATTGTTCATTAAATTTGGAACAGAATTGTATAGTTGTATAGTTGTTTAAGTAGCGAGGCTATTGCAAGTAATGTGAAAAACCCAATTCAGAAGACATTTCCGCATGTTCGCTAATGAGTAAAAAAAACTCCTTTTAGGTTTTTACTTTGTAAAAATCTCTGCATTGCTTTGCAGGCAGCATTTGAAGGGATGCTTTCTAAGAGGGGGAAAAAAATCTACAACAGCTGTTGTGCCAGAGGTAGAAATGCTAAAACTGACATCCCTCTCTCCCTGAAGAAAAATCAGAAGTGAAAGAACAAATGCTTTGTTATAATTGCTTTGTTTAGACTGAGGTTTTTAATTTTGAACTGCCGCATGACCAGCATGATTTGAGGAAGGAGTTATTTCTCCTTCTAAGTGCAGGAGAGTCAGAGGGTGGTGTAGTTGTACTGTGCATGATATCTGGTAAGAATTTGTGTATGTGCTTATGGAAGACATCCACAGCACCTTGTACACCATCTTCGTCAGCCATTGCCTCTGCTAACTCTGTTGCCCTCCTTTTCACCTGTGCACAGATCCAACACAGAACATAGCTTTTATTTTGGTGAAATGCATACAGTATCCCCTTCAAAGAGTTCCAAACCTCAAGTGAGATAACTCTGAATTGCAATTTACAAGCTTCTTTAAGAGAGAATTAGTTGATTGGGATTGAAAGCATTTCAAAGTGAAATGATTCCTTTATAAGTCCATCAAACTTATTTTATTTTTTTGCATTCCAGATTTTTCCATATTGGGTTTTAAACTTGTGAGCAGAGCAGGGTGGGTGGTACACACAGACACACCTCAGGATTCAGCATGAAATGTATAGCAGCTACAAGCTTCTCAAGAGAGAATTCATTGACTGGGATCGGAACTGGGCCCACACCCTTCGCATGAACATGGCTACCCCAAAAAGGCTGGTCTCCAAAAAATGGCACTACTGTTGTTGGGCACTGCAACCAGGTCATTTTTTCAGTCACAGAAGTCATGTAGTAAGAGAGACTAATCACTGAAGAGAACTAGACAGCACTGTGATTGACATAGAAAAGCAGTTTGCCATCCAAATTTAGTCTCAAACCATTCGGCCTGGGAATCTCAACTTCCAGTCACAGATTGCCCCATCTATGCTACTGCCATTTTTCTCCAGAATGCTTGTAAACATGGAGAGCTGAATGGAAGGGGAAGCAAGAGGAGACTGTACATACTGCAGCTCTCAAACTGGCAGCTGTGGTGCCTGCACCACCATGATGTACCTGATGGACAATCAGCCAAGCTTATCATGAGATCTCTCAAAATACTGTACAATTGAGCTGCTCAGAGGAGTAAAGGACTCCAATTCCTTCACAACTGGATCCTGCAACTCTCTGGGGTGACCCATTTGGTGACGCTGGGTTTTTCATGAACTCACCACAGCAGCACATTGTGGAAATAGCCAGTCATGAGGACAATCTTGGAGGAGGTACACAAACTTTGGGGGCTGAGGCACTGTCCAGGTCAAGTCCAAAGGACAGATTTTCTATCAGACACATAATGAGGAAAAGGCAGGAAGAAATCAAACTACTGTCCACAGGCACTCAAAAACTAAACAACAGACAGGAAAAGACAAGATGCCTTGTTTTCTTGGAAAACCTGCAACCTCAGTGGCAGACTTGTACTACAGTAATGAACTACATTCTGAGTCCAGCAAATTTGTGACTGTAAACCAATGAAGATTGAGGTGCACAATGCAAATGGGTCATTCTGAAGTGTGGAGCAATTAGGAGGGCAATGCAATTGAATGACACTCAAGCTTGTTATTGATAGTATGTAACACTCATGACAAGGTGGAGATACTGACAAAAGGCCAGCCTTTGAAAGCTAATGATTTGTAGCAAGAAAGGAAAAAGCAGGAGACTGGTATTCCATACATTGGCCCATGCCACCCCACCCTTGGTTGATGAGACCACGCTGATTTGTTTTTTGCAATGCTTCAACAATGATATTTGTCATGCCATCAGGATCTCCGACAGGCTACAATACCATCCATGCAAATGCACCCCCCTCCTAATGTGTTAAGCCACAGAGCAGTTTCAACTTCTATTCATATAAGAGCATGATCAGCTGCAACATATTTTGAACATGGAAATGTGTGTATTGGCTCATGATGTTCTTGTGCAGCTCATGAATTAACTGATGAGGAGATTGTGTTGTACCTAGCAGAGAGAAAATATCAAAGGTTTGAAGTGCTTCAATAGGTTCAGCTCAGTGGTGTGGATTAGGACATTCTATTAGCATACCACTCTGACATATTGGAGCCAACAGTATGGCAGGAGAGTGCTCAGATCATGCACAAGATGAAGTAAGAAAGACACTTACAAGGCTTCCAAAGCCAATATAGATTGGTGGTGTCCCTGATGCCAGCCACTTGACAAGGTCCTCTGGAGGCTTGTAATCTTCTGCTAGATTTAGGAAGCAATACCCAACAATGTCGATAAGTGGTCCCCAATCTGTAACAAAAGCTGACCAGATGCATTAGTTCCTGCTATAAAACATGTTTTGATCAACACTCAAAACCAGATTGGCAATTCATCATATGAAAGCTCAGTAAGATTATGAGACAAGGACCCTCAAACAGACATCTGATCATAAGTCAGAAAGTTGTAACTATGAAACCAACTGAAAACAGCGCAGCACACCTTTTGGTTTTGGTACAATATGGGGACTCCAGAGGTAGCCAGTTGGCAAGTTGGAAATTGAAGCTTGAGAACCACTCAAGTAGGTGATGGGGCGCAGCTTCAGTTCCTTCTTGCGGAAATCATTGATAATTCCTCGAATCCCTAGCCATATAAGAGTGTCTACAACTTGATATGACAGCTGATACATACCCATGGCACACATAAAAAATTCAGCAGACTCTGTAGTAATTTGGGATAGTAGCTGAGTCAAAGAAAGACAAACTGTTCTGGAAGCTCAGATACCCATGGGGAGAATTGACACAGCTATATGGTTCTACTCAAATCTATTGCTGTTAATTATAAATTGAACCTCTGATATATTTAAGAAATATTTTGCCTCAAGCAATTGCTAAAAAGGAACTTCTGGTGTCTTTAAGAAAATCTTTCACCCTAAGAAAATGGGTTCAAGACATACAACTTGATAACTCTACCGAGTTGCCAAAGTAGGAAAATCCAACTTACTTTATAGGCTGCTGGTGTGTTGACACGAGATAGTGGATGTGGGAAAGCACTTGTTGGCCTGTTTAGGGGAGGAAAAAATGCAGCACTTCAGTTGCTTAGCTTTCATAAAACTTTTCCAAAGTGTTTGAATCAACATCAAGTACAACCCAATCATAATAAATTCCCTACTCTCATGAGAAGCAGCATCTGTTGTTTCCATTCATGTGCTCGCATCAACTCCTCTTGATCATCTGAAATTGGACTATTTATGTGTGAGACATTCTTAAAAACATTGTCAAGATATACTAATGTGGGTATGGTGGTTAGATAGCATACGTCCAAGGCATTGTGAAATACAGGTGCAGAGGCACCTTGAGATACTCTGCCACATGAACATGCCCTATATCCATACCCATACATGAGCCAATTCAATGCCTTTGTAATTTCTGACACCCTTTTCTCAGACCCTGGATTGCACAATTACTTTGCCAAAAAAATGTGTTTATTGGTGTCATGTACAAATGAAGAAGAAAACTATAGCACCCACTCTTCAGCATCACACAATGTTTTTTCAGAAAAATAAAACAAAATTCACTTCACCTAAATGGAGAAGAACATAAGGAGAAGAAAATGAGGGAAAGAAAATACCATAAGCTGGAGGGTTAGCAATTATCACATTTGCGCGGAAGGGAACACCAGAATCCAGATCTGGCTCAGTGCATGGTGCTAACAAAGAATAGACAATTGACTTGATTTGCTCTCTTTGCATTGCGACTTCCTTTGCTCCCGTGGGCAAAAAGCCCTTGTTCTTCACCATATCTATCAGAACACACTCATAACGCAGGAATCACAAACAGTACTGCCCAAAACAGAAGCCAAAAGAATATGTGCCAAGTCCCTGCATCCAAACCTTAAACCCTTCCAATGCAACAAAACATTTACACCATCAAGTCTAATATATATTTGCTTTGGATTTGACTTCCTTTGATATCTTTGGGCAGAGAACAAACCCCTTTGTTCTTCACACCATCTGTCACAACCAGCAATGATGACCATTACTGCAAAGACACAATTGAGCCAGAGATATCTATGACATTGCAGAGCAAAACTCTGCAACATCAGTTTGAAGGTAACCAACCCATTCTCTCAGTTCCAACAAAATCCAAACTATCACAAAAAGAGCCAGGTGTGGTCATAACCTTATGAGTGTTACTCACAAAGTGTCAGACCACCACCTTCTGCATAAAAAAAAACAGTGATGATCTGCAACAATTGGCAATTGACAATTGTTTCACAGCTTGACAGAGAGATGCACCTGAAAAGAAGGAAAACGAACCAAAAACACCCAAACAAACTCTGTTGAAGAGAGAGAGAGAGAACACCCACAATCAGTCAGAGAACACGCACATTGTGCAAGAATCTTTGGATCCCCTCCCAGAGGATAAAACTCCAAACCAGCTGTTTTCACAAAATCGCGGAAATTGGCGTGTGATGCCAATCTTACTTGATGCCCATACTCCTGCAGTGGCCACAGGGAGTCATAAAACCCAAAAAACTGACTTTTATTTGTGTGCAAGCCTGCAAGAGTCTTGTTGTTCCAAGAGATTTCACAACATTCAGAGAAAACATGCTTCTTTGAGGTCCCTCGAGAGGTTCATATATGTATATATATCTATTCACAAATTATGTGTGCACACATACAGACAGATGCCAACAGAGAGAAGATGAAGGACCTGCAACTTTCTCCCAATTCCAATAAATGGCTGAACATCACCTCGGGTCCCAACAATGAGCATCACAATTTTGAGGGGTGGAATGGATTGCAATTCATCTTCATCTTCTTCACCCAATTCATCATCTTGTTGTCCAACTTCATCCCTTGTCTTTGACCCAAACAACACTTGAGCGAGACTAGGACTCCCTTCTATGTCAAAATCAACGATTCCATCTTGTTGCACAGTTGTTAGCTTTCTCATCAGTTTTTCCTGCAAAAAAAAAAGTGCACCAAAAAGACAAAATGGGCATGTCACTGTTTTGCATCCAAATTTTCTTTCTTGACCACCACATTTGAATCTCCAACTGCATACAGATCCAAGAAATAAAACTCATGTATGGAGAACATGCATGCAGGAAGAAAATCACACCTATCACACACAATGAAACCAACAATGTTGCAAGTAGAAAAAAATTGGCAAATGTGATTTTCCATGCAGAAAACAGATTGGTGTTGCGGCAACATTTATGCATTTTGTCTCTAATCCACTGCCCAAAAGTCTGGGGCAAACCTATTACAAAAAATCTGCATCCTGGATAACAGCAATGTCACACAACAAGCTCAAAGAAGACAAAAAGCAGACAAGGCAGAAGTGCTTAAACCTTTAGAGGTAAAACATGAAATCATGAAAGATTACAAACTGAGGTAACACTTTATTTGCAACAGCTGCCAGGCTTCCATAACCTTTTTCTTTAGGAGAACAGGAGCCCTAAATGGAAAGCATAGTCCTTAAGAAGACTAGAAGGATACAAGCTCAGATTGATGATGATGAGCATGGAAGAACCAGGTGAGCCCACCTTCTTTCGATCAGTTAGTTTTTCCTCCACCTTACGATGATTTGCATGCTCTTGATTTTTCTTCCCTTGGTGTTTTACAGAGCTGATACTCTTACCAGCATCTGGAGATTGCATGCTTGACATTGATTTCGCTCGACACAACTTTTGATCTGCACACACCCACACAAATAAAATTGTGCATTAATATCAGTCTTCAGTTGCCTTGCACATTTGCAATTTATTCTTCCATTGGGAAGCATCACAAGCTAGATCAAAGAAAAGTCAACACACCCACTACTATCAAATCCACAAATCAGATCTGGACTCTGAGAACTCTGGAGAAATCCTTCAAAGAAAGCTGAAAAATGGCCTGCCACTCTTTCTTCCACAAACTTTCAGATTCAAAGAGAAAAGTGTGTGAGAGTCAGGAGCCAAAGTGATGGACTCCAGAATGATCTTTGCAAAAGAACTTCACTCATGGAAGAAAAAGAAATGAACATAATGAATGATGGATGGGTCTTTAGCAATCTGCAAAAAAATTCAAGAGACCAGAAACTGAAACCTGTTGTCACTGATTGTTCTCCAGTTTCCACACTATCCAACTTGGCAATGTCCAATCTCAGCTGCTGTAAGGAGGGATTGCTGATCTTTGAAACAAAATTCTGCTTGACATTGGCATTTACTACTGTTGTACTAGTGACAACAGAGGGCATCCACACCGGCAGTGATTGTGTCTCAAGCAACATATGTTCAACATCACTGTTGCTGTTGTTGTTGTTTTGTTGCTCATTCTGTGGAGCTAATAATAACAAGCCTTTCAGGTTCTTCTCATGGTGAAGAAGGTGCTCTGACTTTGACTGTTGAAAAGGGTGGCACACTTGTGGTGGTGTTGTTGTTGTTCCAGGAGTTGCTGGAAGAAGAAAGTTCAAATTCTCATTCGTCTTGTTCTTCATTGTTGTTGTTGCCTTCTCATCATTGCCAGTCAATGAACCACCCAAACTCATTGTGGTTTTTTTTCTTCTTCTTCTTCAGGCCAAAAGGTTGCTGGCACTTCTTCTTCTTCTACTTCGAACAACCAGCTCCACAACCAGCTCGAAAACACCAATCTCATGCATCAAACTCCAAGAGCACAACTCTTCTTCTCCATCACATCTGGTGCAAATGCATAAAAAACCAGCCACCAAAACCCAATCTCTCTCTATGCATCAAATTCCTAAGTGTAGCAAATCATTTTCATGCAAAATGCAGACAAAAACAGCTCCACAAAACCAATCATTTCTCAAGAATCAGATTTCCAAGGGCACAGATTTCTTCTTCTCTATGATGACATGGGTGCAAATGCAGACAAATTTGATTGCAGAAACCCTTCTTCCAGTGTTTGTTTCTCCTTGGGTTTGCAAAACCCTGGCATTGCCACTTGTGTTCTCAAAGCAGCAGCAAGCAAAAGCCTTCATCGTGAGCAGGAAAGAAAAAGCTGGCAACAGAAGTCTAGTCTTGTGCAGAAGCAAATGCTAAATTTAGGGTCTCCAGTTCTCATTTTCCATTCCATCAACACGCAAGCAAGCAGACTGGAGCAAAGGTTTCCGAGCTACAACACACAGCTCGAGATCCTCTCTCATTCTACCAAGCAAATTGGCAAAATGCACTTGACAAGATTGCAACAACAAAATTGCAGTTCTCCGAATTTGCAACCGGCATTTCAGATCCAAGCTCTGCTAGGTACATCACTTGAAGAAGCAGAGCTTCAGATCCTCAAGCAGATTGGAATTGAGAGAGAGAGAGAGACACACACACACACACACACGCCCACAAGAAGCACACTCCACTCACAATCACAACAGATTCTACAGCCCTGCATGCATGCATGCATGTGTGTGTGTGTGTGTGTGTGAGTGAGAGAGAGAGAGAGAGAGAGAGAGAGAGAGAGTACCAGAGATTTGGTGTACAACAATCTTGTGGCGAGATTACCATTTGGGAGTTCACAATCTTGTCTTGTAATGAGCACAGCTATGCTGATTGTTGCAGCAACAGGGTTGTTATACACCCAAGTGTCTCAAGGAGGAGGAGGAGATTCGATCCTTCCTTGGATGGGTACTTCACCACTGCCTTAAAGAACAGCTAGCTGTTGCTTCTACTGTGAACCCCTTCTTCTTCTTCTTCTTCTTTTCTTTAGTGTCAGAATTTGAGGAGGAGGGGGGAGGAGGATGCAGTGGAGGAGTTGGGTTTTGGGTTTCTTCTTTCTTCCCGTCGTGACACACATGTGTGCATGCAATGAGGGAGAAGATGAAGAGGCCATTTGTTGTGTTTTGAGAGTTTGTAGTTTCCTTTGGTGCCTCGTGGCATCCACAACTAGTGTTGGAGCCGAATGCACTGCCAGCAACTCATTCAGCTGCTGGAAAAAAGCCTAGCCCGAAAACCACCCACTCGAACAAGGATCATCATCGTCGTCATCACCGGGCATTGTCGAACCGATTCTGTGAAGGATGCTCTCGCTCGCTCTCTCCCTTCATACCAATTCTTCTCCATTTCTTCAGATTTTCGCAAACAGCTCAAGAGTATTACGATCCACCCTCTATCTTCTGTCTCTGTCTGGTGTCGCCAACAACAACCCACCCAAATCTCCACAAGGGAGATAAAACCCTTGAATAATGAATGATGATCAGCCAAAGCTCATCTGCACTGCAGACTTTCCTTTGAAGATGTGCCAGAGAAAAAAAGAAAAACAGTAAAAATTCTCTGAAGACAAGATGTTGTTCTCAATCTGCACAGATTGTTGCTGTTCTGTGGCAGATTTTCTCAGCGTTTGAACATGTGACTATTACTGTTTGCAATGGTCCTCTCTTGGTATCTGTTACTGCAGAGACCAGCAGAAGAAGAAGAAGAAGAATGTCTCAGGAGTCTCCTTATGTGTTTTCTCTGTCTGAGATCTGATGGGATTGTTGTTGTTGTTCTCTTATCTGCGCAAAAGACAGTGGACTTCTTCATTTCAGGATGAGGTGGTTGCATTGTGTGTGTGTGTGTGTGTTTTCATTTGCCCATGACGCATGCCTACGGGATGTTCCAGGATATTCTGCAAAAAGGGATTAGACACGTGATGAGGAGCATGATGAGAGCATGTTTTCCACGAACCTCTCTCCCTCCGGATCTGGATAACTTTGGATAAATCTCTCTATTTCCTCAGACATTTTGGCTTTCAAGAGAGGCCAAGAAGAAGAAGAAGAAGAAGAAGAGCAGACAAGGACAAGAACAAGAAGAAAACTTCTGCTGCTTTCCAGGAAGAAAGGGGATCAGAAAGATAGACAGGCAGAAAGAGAGAGAGAGAGAGCGGGAGAGAGAGGGATAGAGAGAAACAGAGACCAACAGAGAGAGGACCACAAAGAATGCCCTTCAATGCTCTGTTTCTTCTCCCCATACCAAAAGAAGAAGAGTTGGAAGAAGAGAGCAGGTTTGATGCTCTAGAGTTCTACCCATCTGCCAGTTTCCTTCTCACCTGCCAGCTTCCCAGCTTTCCCAACTTCCTTCTAATCTGCGAGCTTCCTGTCTTTTACTGACAAAGTTCCACAAGAAGTTCCTATGTGTGAGAAGAGTTAAGAAGATTGAGAGAGAGAGATAGAGAGGTGGAGAGAGGAGTGTGTGGGAGTAGTATTTGTCTATTTGTTTATTTGGGGGGCAATGGCATTGCTGTCGTTTGTGTCAGGGTATACACTAGTGAGGACATTGAGGCAGCAGCAAATAGCAAGCAGAGATGGTAATTTGAGCTTTAGAGCTTCAACTAGAGCTCCTCATCAAACTGTGAAGAAGAGCTATGGTGGAGGAGGAGGGAGTTCCAAGCTTTTTTTGCAATGCTCATTGGCTTCTTCTTTTGGAAGATTAGCACCATCATCACTCTTCAGTACAATCGACTCCTCTGGATCTGCAGGTGAAGTTTTTCTCAGTAATTCCCTCTTCTCTGATCAAGAGTAGCAACATCAGCCTCTTCTTCTTCTTCTTCTTCTTCTTCTCTTTCTCTTATTTCAATGGCTTTGAGAAAAAACTTGTCATCTGCAATCTTGTGATAGAAAAGTTTTGTGAGTGAGTGAAGAAGCCAGGTTTATGGTTTAGGGTTGGAGGCCATTCTGGAGTGAATAATATCTGTGACAAGAATCTGCAAAGGAGAAGAATGTGGCCAGTGGCTGAGAGGGTTCTTTTGGAATCCCTTTCCCTGGGCAAAGAATGTGCAAATAAATGCTGACAATTTCTGAGGAAGAATGTGCAATGCACAATGGCAGGAAACAAACTGAGCCTGCTGCACATAAGAAGTCATACAGAAATATCAGAGGCAGCAGCAGCTCCTGAAACCACCACAAGCCGAGAAGCATGTCCTGCAATCAAGCCAGAAATCCAGTTTTCTGCATTTGAAGCTGTGGACATTCGTGTAGGCTTGATTGTAATGTTGCACTAAAACTACCAAACCTCCATGCATGCCTGCCTGCAGAATGAGATTTGTCTGCACATCATAAGCTTTTTTGCCGGTTGCTGCAGTGTCGAGCTGCTGCTGCTGCTTTTTCTTCTTCATCCCCACAATTTGACAGTTGTGCACATGTTGGGTTGTGCTCATCTGAAGAATCATTGCCACAAATTAAAAGAATTTTTCTTTTAATTCCCATATGATAATGATGTGATGATTTTGGTCATCTCTATTGGAAGATTCATGAAGTGAAGAGATCATCATCACATGTAAAATTCAATGTGCTTTGCAATGCTGTATGATGATGATGATGATGATGATGATGATGATGATGTGAGGGTTTGGTCAATTCTGGCAGACAGATGCAAAGGCAGTGAATGATGAAGAAATGAGTGCAAAGCGTGGGAAGCCCACTCTCAGTCGGAAGTTTTTAGAGCTTACTGTAATGCTTTTCCTTATCTTTTTTTCCCCCTTCTCTGTGAAAAGAATAACTTCCTGCCACTACTTCATGTTCTCCCTGTTCGGTTCCCTTCTTCTATGCAAATGTGTTTTTTTCTCTGTACTGAACCCAACACATAAGAAAGTGTAGTAGGAGTGAATATATATCTCTCTCTCTAAGACTTGTGATTGATTACAGGTAGATATTGGATGCGAGACGAGGGTGGTTGTCTCTGAGTGCAAGTATGTGATGGATGTTGAAGATGCAGTTGGCAGGAAGGTTCTCCTTGTTGCAAATGTTCCTCCAACAGAAATCCTTGGCTTACACAGTCACGGTGTTTTCTACAATCCAACCTGTTTCTGTACTCTAGATGAACAATTTGTGTTAGTTATTCTCAAGTATGAATCTTTTTTGCAGGATTGCATATCAAGAATGGAAATGCTGTGTTGAGAACAGTGAGACCAGAATTGAAATTCTTCAGAAGTTTATGGGTCCTTTTGATCACATCAAGCTTGACATTCACAAGCTTTGCGAATGGAAAATCATTGGGCGTGTGTGCTCTCTTTTTATATGCAGGAATTGTGCTCACAGGATTGAATTATGATCCAACACCCATGCCCCGCAGCTTCAAACTGATATTGCCAGGCCTCGGTCGACTACCTCCTGGATCCCAGGTTAAAGGTGTTTGTCTGCCATAATCTGAGACAAGAGGAAATAATGACAGGACATATATCATGGTAGGTATTTTATCACAGTAATTGTATCCAAGCTATCCATTCCTCCTTTGAATAGTAAACAATGACAACACCAAGTTTGTGCTTGTAAAGACATTTGGCCCGTTTTGGTAGTCTTTGGTTTCCTAATCCATGCTCCTCCCATTGGTGGTCCAAACTTTCTTTGTGTTCACATTCTAAGTTTTCATTGGTCTAGTTGTAGTCCTTGATTTGTTTAGATTTTGCAATTGGACTCTCGTACACAATTTGATCATGGAAAAGTTTATATGTTTTTTTGCTGTTGATGTTTGAAATGATTGAAAAGGAGGTCTAAAACCCTAAACCCTTTTGTTTAGTAAACTCTTGAAAGTCTTTTGATCAGTGCTTTTGTAAAACCCAATCTGGACACGTAACGTGTTAAATGGTTGCCTTTGATGTGAAATGCATGTCAGTTATTCCCCTGAAGGGATTTACTACTCTAGAAAGTCATGTGCATGTTATAATCTTTTTCCACATTCTTGTGACTAGAAGACTGATTGGTTGCCATATTAACAGGATTAGTGCCTTGGGATTCTACATGAAATATTAATCTGCCAATGGACATGAAGTTCATTTTATCCAAATGTCTTGAAATTTGAGTGATTTATAGAGTGTTTGGTTTCTTTAGTTTTGTTGACATTGCCTTCATGAAACAGTAATCTTATGAAATAGAGTCTAAATGGGCCCTACATGAGGGTCACCCAAGAGTTATGGTTTTAGGCTCGAATTTACACAATGTTTTGTTTTTATTGGACATTGATCATAAAGTTACCATTGCATTTGTCCTCTCTAGAGAGGGTGCAAAATACTATGTATTGGGCATGTAATGGTGAAGAAGGTGAGATATTGGGTGGGGTTCTGAAATACAATGATCTCCCAATACTCATGAGAGTTATATTCATGTGATGTTCTAATCACATACAACCACACACGGATAAGTTTGATAGAAAAATCTTCAAATCTTTGATAGCTTGATTCAATAGTTAACACATATAATCTACAAGAATCTCAAATTGTGATGGGGCAAGACTAATTAACTCTGTATTATGGAATTCCATATGTTGTGTCATGTACACTACATAGCTCTGGCACTCTATTTTTGATTTTGATTTTGATATTTTTCTTATATCACATGCAACAAACTACACCTCTTCATATAAAGTTTTGTCAATATTGTTTAGCAATAAATCTTTTTAAGAACTCATGAAAATAGTATTCACAAAAGTAATTAGTTCATTTATGTTGTTGTCAAATGTTGAACATTTTTCCCAAGTACATCAAAGCCGACATGAAATGAGTTACTTCAATATTGCTAGGACCGAGTTTATAGCACAATGTGTTTAGTAGATTAATTCAAATACATCCATCATCTTTATATGTAAATAAAAATAATTCAAAGACAATTGAGCTAGGTCTATGTATATTGGCTTCACAAAATTACGAATTTGGGAAAAGACAGAATTGAGAAAATAAGCAAATAGTTAACATGTTCATGAGGTAAGGCTAATTGGAAGGTGAATTTGACACGTATCCTATCAAAATACAACTAACTAGGTCCGCCACATTGAAAGGGTTCATTTTGGTCTAACCAAATAAAACCACTTGTTACTCACACCTTGACATGTTCAAACCCTTGGTTTGACAAATTCAGTGAAAGAAAACAGAACGGTCAACAAAAAATACTCAAAAGAGTATGTCATATACAGAACAGCAAAACATTATATACAAACGTTTTAATACCAACCACTTTGAAAAGAATAGATAATGTGCATTAAAAATTGCAACCCGTGGAATTTGTCACACTTAGAAGAAGCCAATGTTTAACAACATTTGACTCACTAAACGACGATTTAACTTGCTTGTTTCTTTTGAGGCATCTTCTTTCATGTTTATGAAATTGATTGTTTTTCCCCCCTTCCCTTTGGGTTGTGTTGATATGCACCTTTTTCTAAACCCTTCTACTTTAGGTTACTTGTAGTAATACTTTTTATTCATATGAGGTTTCTATTGGCAATACCATCCCTAAGTTCATGCCTAGAGCATACTCCGATTTCAAGAGATTTGTGGAAAACTTTGATTAAAGTATCCTTTTTCTGGAAGGAATTACACAGGTCACTATGTAGCTTGAAAGTGATTGATTCCCTTTTGACTTTGCCTAGTACAAATATATGGATTCTGGAACACTAAGTTTTTGTTTGTCTTATACTAGGGATGCAACCATACACAAAATAGTGGTCAAAGTACCTACTCTAGAAGAGGAAGGAAAGAAGCCTTCAAATCACCATCCCACAAATTATTTAGGGTTTGCAATTTTAAACTTCGGTGCAACACCTTGCTTGATATGCGTGAATTCCATACCCAAAGCAATCGTATGTAACATAACCATATTTGATGGACACCTTACTATCATTTTGGCACTTTGTAAAAATTGCACAAAACAATTTTGTAAGGCTAAAAAATGGTATTCCTTTCTTGGGGCTTTGAAGATGGGGGCAACAACTGATATGGCATTGAGCCCCCCTCTCTCTACATGTTCGAACGTAGGAATTGGGCACAATTGACTTCTTTTCTTTTGTTTTCCTACTCATGTTTCTCAAAAGCAAGATGGCCAAGCACACTCTTGGCGAATATTTTGGGTGTATAATAAATTAAACTAGAGGGTTTGTAGCAACAAAGTTGGTGGTGTAAATTTTGCACATACTTTTTAATTCTTTTGCAAAGTCAGCAGCAGGGCTGGCTGATTATGCAAACCTGGGCAGCTGCCTATTTCTTTTGACCAAGAGACAAATGGGCCCTTGGTGGCCGATTTTTGCCAGGTAAGCACTCAGATGGTGAACCAAGAGGGGTCGGTTCCCTACTCCTTATTTCCAACTTGGCCACCTGCTGAGTCACACTGCAAGGATTTAACACTGACTTAACTTCAAGTGTGAATGCACCATGAAAGTGTGAACGCTCAAACTGTTTGTTTATCTGACATAATTGAGACTAAAAACAGATTTGGCTCAATCATTCCGAACTTTGTAAACGATTTGCTAGACATCATCATGTTGGATGCCCGCATTCGCATGCATTTTCAAAGAGTTGTTGACCTTAAGAAGTTTTGGGGGACAAGGGTGGAATATATCTTTGAATGACAAACTTATGTCTGATTTTGATTTATGAGAACAACAAAAACTTGCAACTCCAAAGTCAATGACTTTCTCTTAAAGCCACTACCATTTTCTTATCTTAATGTGGTGGGGAGAGGGGAAGGGCACCTTAGAACATCTCCACCATCTAAATGGCATTGCATTGTACATGTAAAGGCCTTATGTGGACAAGTGTTAAACAAGTGCAATGAATTATATGTGACGTGATTTGTGACACGCTCTAATCGTCGGGTTTCTAGATTTTGATGCTGCAACCTAGAGCCCTTACCCCTAGTTAACCACCCTTGCTTGGTTAACTAAACCCACTCGATCACCCAACCCAACGACCCCCCATAGCCTAACCCCTAGGCCATAACCCCTAACCCATCTTCTTTTTTTGCCTTTGGCCCCCCCACCACGCACCACCTCCTTGTGACTTTCGCGTCAAACCCAGGGAAACAAGCCCCTCCCCGGCCCTTGTCCCCTTCCCTTCCCTTCCCTTCATGGGTTACCCTTATACTACCCAGGGAGCCCCATTCTCTTCTCCTTGCAATGTTGCATCCAATCCCTAGGGACATCGTTCTCAGGAATGCAATGCATCCCTGGCCATAGCTTCACCCGTCCCCAGGGACATATCTTCCCGAAGGAAATTTCCCTTCTCCACAAGCACCCTTTTTCCGTGTTGGGAAGTTCTTCTACTCCTCGGTAGAGCCCCTCTTCGAGGAATGCCCCTTCTCCCCACTGAGATCTCACTTTTGCTGCCCGGTGGAGCCCCTCCCCACGAAATCTCCGTTGGGGAGATTTTACTATGTCCCTAGGGACACCTCCCCGGGGCACAACATTAACATATTTCGAAAAATGAATTATTTTAGTAGGCATTGTTTCCAAGGATGAAGTGAAACTATTTGGACCATTCAGATTACTCCAAATCATTTTCATCCCAAATTTTCCCATCATGTTCAATGTCTACCGTGGATGTATCCTTCACAAACCTCCCCCAAGGACACATCCATCCATAAGTTTCATAAGAATAGAAATCATAATAGTGGTGCAATATTTTCATTATTATGAGCGTTCCAAATTTCGATGACACCATCAAATCACCTTCTCCATGATCGCATGTGAATAGGAACATTCAATTGATCACAATTCAATCGTGTTGTAATTTTTGTTCACTAAAGATTTGCCAAACTTTTTTTTTTTTGTGTCTTGCATTCTTGCAATTCATGCATAGTCCTACCCTTCATGCATTTTGCATTTAGTGTGTGACTCAAACAATGGCATATTGCAAAGTTGACCCAACATGTTTAACAAAGTTTGCAAGTTCAATTGATGCACTAAAAGACAATTATGCATGTTTGTACTTTGAATTGCAATAACCTCCAAAGGGTAATTTTAGTTGTTGCAATCTTCAATGGGTTAACAAAGAGACAAATGGTCATGGTTTCCACAGGGTTTGTGCGTTTGCAATCATTTCATGGTCTGAAGTATTTGATTCTTTAGATGGCAAGTGCCAATGACCTAGTGAAAAAATGCATTTTGTGTAAAAGAGATGTACATTAATTCCATTTGGTTCACTTGAAACACCTTGAATCAACAATTGTTTTATGTTGACATATCATTGTGAGTTTGGTCCTAAGGATGAGAGGTTGGAAGAACCTATTGTAGACAAGGTGTAAGGTAGGGAACAACTTTGGTAATTAGGCCGTAGGAGAATGAAGCGATCTCATAATGATTCCATCAAGACATGATGTCAATGTGGGTTTAGAGTTGGCCAAAGCTATGTTGCACTTGATCTTGCATTAATCCATTATTACTGTATGGAACATGTGGACAACATTAGAACTTGAGCTATCGGCTATGCAAATTATGACAAAACATGAGCAACATTATTACAAGCATGATCCCTCTAAAGAATCGTGGACACATAGTCACTTTGTCCTCCCCCATGACATACACAATGCCATGGATATGTATGTTAGTTAAATTGGAATACAAATGTCATCGGGAAGTGGTAATTGGCGTCAAATTGTGGATTAATGCAAATCTTGACAAAGTGTGATGAAATTAACCTAAGATTTTTTAACCTTTGATCTAACATTAAAGATAATATATTGTGTGTGTGTGTGTTTTTAATATTTTCTTAAAAAAGAGAAAAATGAATCCAAAACAACATACACTTCCTTTTGTATATTTGAAGCTAACAAGCTTAATTCATTAACCATTCCAAAATCTTCATCCATTATGTTATCAAAATAGGGGGATTTTCTAATTCTTCCATTAATTTTGTGTTCATAGTTATTACAGATGTTTTTTGAAACAATATAATTTTGCTTACAAACTTGCAAATCAACATTCATCATGTTAACAATTTTGTAAGAAAAAAAAGACACAAATTGGGGAAAAAAAAAAGCTCAAAAGATAATTCGAAAAAATAATACCTTGTTTTTACTAGATTGTTCAATTTCCTTGGATGGAGACTATAAGCAATACAAGCTTTGTTCCATTCATGTCTACCCTTTCTAGATTTCTTTTGGCCAAGTTAAGTATTTCTCCAAATTTGATTAAGTAAAAGTAATGAACATTTCCTTCACATTTTTGCATACTTTATTTTCTATTATGGCATATTGACAAGCCTTAAAGAAAGCATGGCCAAAGCAATAACCTTGAAAACTTTCCTCCAAGCCTAAAATTTCACAACAAAATAACAAACTTAAGAGCATTAATCATGGCATTCAAATTAGAACCTTCATTTTTAACATAAGCAATTATTTTCTTCCTTAGATAATATCAATCCAATAACTTAGTCAAGCTTCTTACTAATGCATGTCATGTAGTCTTTGATGTTTCAAATAATCTAATAGTAATTTGTTTTGCTTTTCAATTCCTTCCTAAAAAAATAATAACAAGAGCAATTTAAACATCATAGGCTCCATGAAACATCCATAGATTCGAACTTGTTGTTGTAGAGATACAATCCGCCAACAATGGTAAAACATATTTCTACTTGCATTTTTCCACCAATTCAAGCAAAACTTTTTGAAAAAATTGCTTTTTGGATGGAAACAACAATCTTGGACATAAATGCATTGCAAATCTTTTTAGCCACACACTTTCAACAAATTGCATTAGAAGATGATTTTTAAGAATTACCAATTCTAAATCTTCCAATTTTTCTTTTTGTTGAGGTTCATCTACCTTGAAAGGGGTTGTGGAGCCAAAAAAACTTGAAATTGTTGTAAAAATGTTAGGTCTCATTTTAGTTGGTAGTTTTGTGATTATTGCTTTACCAAAATTGTTTGAATCTTTTTCAAACTTCATTGCAAGGATAACATGATCAACATACACATGTTTTTTTAATGTGTTATTCCATTGTTTTTGAAGTATGAAATAATTCCTTTCTTTAAATATGTTCTAGAATTTGTAATTGTTATTTGATTAGGATAACATACATGGCATTTCATTGATTGAGGAACTTTGTTATCAACTTTTGCACCATCATTAATGCAATAAAAAAACCAACACAATGAGTTCCAATTATGGGGCCACCATATATTTTCGTTCATGCAATTGTGCCAAGGTCTTTTCTGTTTTCTCATTTTCAATTTGTGAAATTTTAATGGTTTCTATTTGAGGGTTTTAAATATTCTTAGATCTTTTTTCAAATGGTTCATTGTTCATTTCAATTTTATCCAATGAACTATTTTCATTCCCAAATGACTATTCCATTTTTTTTTCTACCAATCACAACAGTTTTGCCAAAATTAGTGAAAAAAAGAACTAAGATTTTTTTTTTTAAAGCAAAGAAAAAAGATCTACATGGATACAAATTAATTTTAAGAAAATAAAATTGTTTAAATCCTTTACGATAAAGAGACATCACAAGTTTAGTAAAACTACAAAAACATAACAAACAAAATCTAGAACATGCAAAAGCAAGAAATAATGATATATATAATGACAAGAGAAAAAAATCAGAAAAATAATAGAGTAAGTGATATTATTTACCAAAAATCTTTTGATGTGTTCCAAAGCCTGTAAAAAAAACTATCATGCAAATATCAAAGGAAAATGGAAAATCAAAATGCCTATTTTAGATATACAAAAAAAACATGGAAGAAAGAAAAAAATCTACCAAAGAAAACAATGAAAAAACTACAAACAATCATAAAGGCATTTTTTTAAAATGAAAAAAATGTTACCAAAGAAAAACAATTACTAAAGGAAAAATAAAAAAAAGAAAGTTACAAAATTAAAAATAACAGAAAAAATTACAAAAGAAAAAAAAAGAAAAACAATATTTACAACAAAAAATTAAAAAACAAGGTAACCTATGGAAACCAACTTGAACTATAAGTATCCACATCATTCTTAATTCTAGAACCTGCATAAGTAGGTAAAGGAGCAATACCACATAGAAGGAGGTGATAAGCAAGGAAGTAAGTGACAAGTGGATGACAAGCAAGGAGCAATAGGTTCAATGGGTACCTAATCATACAATAAGTAGGTGACATAAGTGATGTAGGTAAGTGACAAATGACAAACATGTAACAAATAGGCAACAATGGGTGAGTAGGCCACAAGGAAGGAGGCAATAGGAACATGCAATGAACAAGAAGCAAGCATTGCATAGTAAGGAAAATGGGAAAAAAAAATGAGAAAAAGAAAAAGAAAAGTGAACTATCAAATAAAAAGAAAAAGAAAAATGTAGCAAAAATAAAAAACATAATGTACAATTGAAAAAAATTTGTTTTTTTAATCTAAAAATGTGGAGGATTCTCATTCATGGATAAAATCACACAAAACACAAAGTGGCGCCAAATTGGAACTTGGACCCCTTTTATTTCTATTGACAGAAGGGGAGAAAGGTTGTTGAAAATTGAAACCCTAGCCATTTTAAACCCTAATTTCTAGAAGGTTTGTTTAGGAAAATCATGGGATAATTTTTAGCTTTTGCAAAAGGATTAAAAAAAATTACTTGACACCTAACATGCGTTTAAAAATTATCTTTTACTATATACAAGGGTAAGAATCGGGATTGGGTTTAAAGGCAATACCCTACCTAAACATCAAATTTTTTTTAATAAAAAGGACTTGAACAACTTTCATCATGGTCAATTTTCAGTTTAGTTTTTAGAAACACCAGTTTTGGGTACACTTTCTTGTCATAACTTTTGTTTTCATATGTTATTAGAATAAAGTTTTGTTTGAATCATCTTTTAGCATATATTGTGTTCTTGCTTTACGTCTTTATGTTTTTAGTTTTGAATTAGATTTAGGCTTGCATTTCTTGTGATTTATATTGCTTGTTGTGTTCTTGGTTTAGTTATTGTTCTTGTAGTTTTTTTGTGCCCATGATAAGATGTGAACACAAAATTGATGTTATTGATGATTTTAAATATAAATGGTATTTTAAGCTATTATATTATATTGAACACTTTGATTAAAATATTTGACGTTTTGCTATTCATTAAAATTGATTATGAGAATCAAAACAAAAAATATGACAAAAAAATATTTTCATTGTCTTTACTATTACAACTTAAAAGGTTTTAAATCCATTTTTGGTTTTTTTCAAAAAATAACATGTCTTTTAACAATATTGCCATGTTGCTTTGCTTTGTGAAGATGTTTGCTTTCTTCAAAGTTGTAGTCAACATATCCATCATAACTTGTGCATGTGTGTTCATCATGTGATTTTTATTTTTCTCCTTCTATGCACTATCTTTGGCATCTCTAGCACCTTGAGGTTGCTTTGTTGTAGACCTTGGAGTTTTGATGTTTTGACTATCTTGAGCTCACTTGCATCAACTTCTATCATAGTTATAATGTTAGTAGTGCCCTTTATGCTTCATGGTTATGGACTTCATAACTTCCATGCACACATAGCCCATTAAGGGATGTCTTTAAATACTAACTAGCCATGAATTAAAATAAAATTTTACTTGTTTGGATGCTTCAACTTGTATTCAAACTTGAAAGTCTTTTGCAAAATATGCTTGTTAACATTTGGTTATTGGGGAGCTTAAAGAAATTCAAATTTCTTTATATGATCTTTGAAACATCATGTTTTCCTATTCCCCATTTTGTTTCCAAAGATTTCCTTCCTATGTATGCAATGCAAGTTGGTTGCTATTTGTTGTAATGTTCACAAATCCTATTTCAAAATGTATTACACTTATTGTGAAAGAAAATTCAAGTGTTTAGTCACTTCTCATTTTAAAAAAAACATGCAAAAAGAAAAATGGTGCAATTTATGGGATTTAAAAAAAAAATTTTTTAAAAAATGTAACTTGCATGTTTATTATTGGTTTTAGGGTTGTGTTAAATTTTCTTGACCAATGGTTCTAGGTCTGATAGAACTAACCTTTGTGAAACCATGTAGTTTCAAGTCCTAATTCCAAGTAAAATGTGGGGATGATTTCCAAACTAGGTTGGAGGCCAATTTCAAGTGTTAACGCTCACAAGTAAAGTAAGTGATGACTTCTTTAAATTTACAAATTTGCTTATATATTAATTATATTATTTACATACATTTATACATGCTCCTTATTGTATATGGAACAATAATGTCTTGTGAAATAATTTGCAATTTTTTTTTTTGGTTTTGGGGGTTGTCCATGTGCCCTTCAAGTTACCAACGAAGACTTTCATCAAAATTCAGCAATCCATAGATGTTTTAGTCAATTAGGAAAAAAGGAAAAGTGAAAATGTGATGTCAATTTGGAAGTTTGCCACAATATCATTGTCTCCAAAATCCATGCTCATTCCTGAAGGTTCGAAGAAGAGTGAAATGAATGTTAAATTGTGTGTAATATCGTGGTTACCTAGAACAAAAAACAAACATAACAAAATCATGGGCAATCATTTCATTTTGCAAAACTCAAACCCCCCCTCCCCCAAAAGGTCAGCTCATAAGAAACGGAATTCACTATGATACCAATGCAAGGTCCAACTATATTGACTTGCCTCAATCATTATGTGAGAGAATGCCTTGATACCAGGGTATTACACTCTCGGAACCGAGGGAGCCTGATGAGGTTTGGGGTGTGATGCCCAAGCATTAGCCTCCCCCTATGATTTATCACTTGATCACCAAGATCTCAATGCAAAAGAAAAGGTGAAAGTGAAACATTGGGCAACAAGTATATTAGTCACGTCTCAAAAGTTTCAAAAGGTTGTCATTTTGTAAGAATTGTAATGGAGCCAATGCCCACGGTTTCCTCACGTACCCACATGATTTTCAATCATTGGTTGACCCTTACTATACTGCAGTTGGTCACATTTGGTCACCTACCTTATCTAGAGGTGATACTTGATGATCCTTTTTTTTAAAAATCACACACATATATGGCTATGAAAAATAATTTAAATACCAACCCAAGATGTTTAAACAAATGGTCATGCCATTTAATATGAGAACTAAATTGGTGGAGAAAACCATAATGACCCATTCATCAACTCTAAGAGCAATCTGATGACCCAATGACTCTCTTGTAACATGTAGCAAGTTATAGATCATATAATGAAATAAGAGCATATCCAGCACTGCTCAAACTGTGACCCTGCAAAAGCATTTCTCGAATTCAAGTTTAGTTATTCACTTTTTTCCAACTCTACTCTCAAAACTAAAATTGGGACTGCAAATAGGTAGGAGACTACTGATAGCAACTACGTGGACCAATCATTATGATTGACCAATCAAAAGCAGGGAGCCGAATCTCATACCTAATACATTCTTCTCTGGCAGCTGTTAGGCTATGCCCTGCCATTTACCAGCCTTGGCAAAGTGTCCAAAACTGCTAGGCGGAAACCATTTTGCTGAGCCAAACCAGCATGCTTTGACTTTTCTTAATCCAATTTTAACATGCAGGGTCACATAATCGGTACAGGTGAAGTTGCTGTAAATACGTGTTGGGCTTTTTGTTGTTTTGAGATGATTTGAAGGTCTGATCTAACATGGTGAGCTTTGCAAGTAAATGCATGAGAAATTTGTGAACCCATGACATAATGGAAATCATAATTTTGAGTAACTTTCACCAATTATTTGCTTTTGAACACGTCAATTGAAATTTCACCTTCTCAATTAGGATCTCAGCAGCATTGCGTTTCAGCTCAAGCGTGTGGAAAGGGCAAATCTCCTATAAACAAAGAGAGAAGGAAGAGAGAGAGATGGTCATTCGAGTGGAAACGCCTGTGGAAACGGGCAGGTCTCCAAAAAAACGTGGCCATTTGCGTGGAAGCGCGTATGAAAAGGCAGGGCAGGTGTCCCAAAAAACGTGGCCATTTGCGCCGAAGCTGGTGTCAAAAGGGGCAGGCGTGAAAAAAAATCGAGGCCATTGAGCCGAAGCGCGTGTGAAAAGGACAGCGACCCCAAGGCCCGGGAGGGCGGCCGCTTTGGCGCCGGGGGGCGGCCGAGATCGTCACAGAGATCGCGAAAGGGAAGGGAGATCGCGAAAGAGAAGGATCATCGATGGCGATGGAGATGGATGGATCGATCGCGAGAGAAAACCCGATCCGCGAGGTATGGAGATGGGATTGGATGTGGGCCACTACTCTGGTAGCACTCCAGGTCGAAGATGCTCCCTCCGGCGCCTGGATGCCGGGCACAGCTGCAGCAGGTGGTCCTAGCAGCAGGTGGTCCTACCGGCGATCTCATCTTCATCTTCTTCTTCAACCGTGTGCTTTTTCTTTGGTCGGCTAGCTGCTGCTGCATCATATGTCGCAGCTGCTTCTTCTTCAGCCTTCTAGAAAGTCAAATCCCCCATCTTCTCAAATTTTTATTTTTATTTGTTTTCCTCCCCGCCGAATTCGATCGATCTCTCTCCTCGGCGCACTTGTACTTCCTCTTCTTCGTCTTTTTATAGCCTCTAGTTACACCTTCTCCGGTCCTCCTCCGCCGGCGGTGTGCAGCAAGTCGTAAAAGATCTGACCTTTTTTCAAAATTTCGTTTGATTCTTCTTCAAGCTCTTCTTCTTCAGATCACCACCAGTATCACCATCATCTCCTGGTAGTTGCAACAGCAACAGCAGCTGCTTATAGTAGGCGTAGTGAAGTGAGGAGCAGCAGAGGCCGAGAAGTCCTGAGGACTCAGAAGGTTCAGTTCCAAGAAGGAAGCAAGGGAAGATTCACGAAGATGGCAAGGTTACAATGGACACCGGCGTGGAGTGTTGGGTTGCTGATCGTGTCGCCAACTCTGTTGCTGTTGCTGTTGGTGCAGCTTCCTTATTCTACCGCTGCTGCTCAACGTCTGCAGATGTCGTCGTCGTCGTCGTCGACAGGTGTAGATTCTGAGCTTACGTCTCTAGTACTGTGCTTCTTCTTCTTCTTCTGGCTCGAAAGATTGATGGTTTAGCTTCTCAGGCAGACAGGAAGCTAGTTGCTTGTTGCTTCTTCTTCTGATGGGTGACTTGGGGTGACGACGCGGAATTAGCAGGTCCTGGCTAGAGTACTGCGTATTTTTGTTTCCTAATTTGCGTTTTCTTGTGTTGGGTGAGATCTGATCTCATCCCCGACATGAGTCGGCGTTGAGAAGATAGTCAACGGTAGGTTCATGATGTGAAGAACTAGAAGAAGAAAATGGTTACAACTGTTCTGAATCTGATGGTTTCTGCACGTTGGGTGTTGAGTATTTAGGCGCAGTACTCGACACAGCGGCGCGGGGATTGACGGAAGAAACCGTGATGAGTCATGATCTCAAATTGCAGCAGGAGATGCAGAAGTCGACGCCGTCACTGCACGATGATAATACCAACGAGGTAAGTATCCAGCTGAACTTCAAAAGCTTGTTGCTGATGCACCGTCGAGACTATCGCTCTCGACTCTCGGCTGGGTTCTTGAGCGTCTCATGCAGTTATGGTTTTCTTTTTGTTGGGTGTTTTGGATTCATGACCTCTTAGTCTAGCGCATTCCTTATAGCCTGTGAAGAAGCTGGCGGTCCAGCCATGAATTCTTCTCTCTCACTCAATCACTCACTCACTCGCGGATGCTCCTCTGTACAGGTTTCTAAAGACGCAGCAACTTCGGGAGTGACAAAGGATTCTGCAAGTGGCGCAGCGATAGCAGCTGCAGTAGAAGAAGCTGACATGATATGGGATGAGTTACGGGTGGAGCGGCTACTTAGTGACTATGCCAATCCATCAGCGAATCCAGACCCTGGAGTACCAAGCGGTCCTTGATGATCAAACCACACCAGTTTTCGCATGTTGATGAAGATCATAACCGCCACCACGACGACAAAACTATCTTCATATATACAAAACACAATTCCCTACAACTTGTAACTCAAAACCATCATCATCTCCGGCTGCACAAACATCAAGACTAGATCAGCAAATTTACACCTGAGCTAACAAGTGCTGCACTACTACAGATCTAGATCACGTTTGTCCTAGCTACTGATCACATCATGACATCTTCTTATCTCTCTCTCTCTCTCTCTATATCACCAAAGCAGTAATAGCAAGTTTTCTTCAGATCATCATCATCTAATTCACCGTCGCCTGTTCAACACTTGAGTGATCTGATCAGGCTTGCTGTTGCAGTTTTTTCCGATCATCTCAGTAATTAAGTAATACTACTACTGGATCATCTTACGGTACTACCACTAAATAATTTATATGAGAAACATATAAATTATTGGTGGCCAGAGCTGGCAGCAGCTGCTAGCTAATTTGTCTGCAACAATCACAATCATGGGTTGGTTCTTCATGAGTTTAGAACGAAAATTGTTTCTAGATTACATAAGAGCTTGCTAGATTACCACCAGCTAGATCATCTGCACAAAATTACAAAGCTTTATAGTTGTCTTTCTTTTTCAGGCTGCAGATTATATATCCGGATAGACGCAGCTTCATCTTAATGTACATTGAATTTTTTTTGCACTTCACATGACATGATGAAGAAGCCCAAAAGATAACAAATACCCGGCTTAATCCCAATCTCATGGCAATTCTGCCAGCAGGGAATCTTCCCACTTTGCAGGACACCCAAGTTGTCTTTTTGTCCCATTTCTTCTTGTTCAAGATCTTTTTCTTCTCCTTCTTCTGTTTCTTCTCCTACTCCTCCTATATCTTCTTCCTCTTCCTCTTCTTCTTCTCCTTCTTCTTCAGAAGATTCATCATCAACAAGCATGCCTTAAAATCCATTCAAGCCTGCAGCCACAAAATTCTCGACAACAGATTTTAGTTGTTATCAAAATCACGCCTTTTCCATTCCCTGAAAACCCAAAATTCTCCGCCACGGATCGTGTATCATCAAAATCACGCCCTTTTTTTTGGCCATTTCCTCCACACCAAATTCTCGACAACAAAGTGCTCTCCCAAAAACCTCGGAGCACCAAATTGGCGATGCTGCACCAGCTGGTACTCTGGCCATACGTGTGAACAGGGCGTCCTCAATTGAACCCGTCTCCCATGTTCACACGCGCGGCGGCTTTTTGGGTTGACTCGTCGATCCTTAATTCACTATATTTAGTACTAATGTGTGTTATCGTTTTGTCCAACGGGTATTTTTGGGGACCCTCCTCCGTTTTTAAAGAAAAATATCCTAAAATTAGGTTTAGGGTTTAGGGCTCTACTCTCCGCCCCCCCCCTTTGCACACTAACGTGCCATGTAGCACAAACTCTATGCAAATTTGTGCCAGGAAGAAAGTGAGACCTTAACTTGAATATTATTTTATTTTGTTCTGTTAGAACTTTCCAGGAACTCACTTAATTTGGAGGGTGGTATTATTAGTGCTGTGTACTTCTTTGTCTTTTGAAAAAACAAAATTATAGAACCTCCAGTTTTGGTTTTGATTCTTTAAAAAGAATTTGGATGATTTGCAGGCTTTTGAGCCTGGTTCTTCTCACTTTTAAAACCTTGTTGTTGTTCTAGTTCTAACACATTTTGTCAAATTCAAGAACCTCCAAGCCCAGTTCGAAACCAAGTCTGATTCCATGCAGACCTAGTCATTAGATGAGCCATCTCCCAACTTCAATTCTTATTCTTTTGCAATGCACCAATTTGATGAGCCCTCAAAATAAAAGGACATTACGTAGACTCATTACATAGAAGGTTCTATTATAAAATATGCAATTCTTCCCTTCAGCCCATCTATATAGATGAAAGGAGGACAACATTTGCCAAAGCATATGGGATAAAAGTGAGGTGCTGCTAGTGGAAACATTTTGAGGAACAGGTCAGGAACTTGGGGACTCTTTGCTTTGACCCTCCCCCACCCAAGTGGAGAAACAAAACAAAACAAAACAAAACAAACAAACAAGCAAACAAAAAGCTTGCATGAAAAGTGGACTGTGCACTGTCCAAGTGGAAAGTGAACAGTCCACTCTCCACACCAAACACCAACTTGAAAAAAAAAACTCCCTCTCTCCCCCCACAAGAAAATAAAGGGAGGCCCCTTCATTCACTACATGACACAACTTCTCATCGGTAGGCATGGAAATTCTATTCCTCAAATTGGCTACCACTATTTATTTTTGGCATGGACTACTAGCCCTTCTTAAGAACACCCTACCTATTGAACATTACACACTTTTGAATGCTAGATATTGTATAGATAGAAAAGCTTATATCAAATTGGAATTAGGGTTTACATCGGTATAGAGTTCAATAATTAACCAAAATTAATATTCAACTCTAAAATTGAGCTTACATGTTAATTTTTAAAAAAAATTAACTTACTTGTTTAAAGAACCTACCCCGCTTTTCAAGCTTTTCAAGAGTGTTTTTCACCGTTTTGAATCCAAATCAAGCAAAATACTAGTTCCAATGTTCGGGTTCTAATGCCAGTTCCAAGAAAAAGATGTGAGAGCCAGGGTCCCAGAAACAAAAACCTAACCCTGAACCCCAGTTTTAACACTGAAAACTGGATACGCTCACAACACTAGTTGGTAGTGTACTTCAAGGGGCACGTTTGGCACACAAGTGATGAAGGTTTACCAACTAACTTGGGCATGTGATTTAGACTTTCTTTTTAGGGTTGGGTCACCCCTCCCCACCTTGATTTCTTTTCTCATTTGGCATGGTCAAGAGTCTTAGATTGAGCACACTGCACACATTGACCTTTTTTCTTGGCTGACTATATAGATAATAAATAGCCCAAAAAAGCGAGATTAAAAATTTAAAAAGTGTTTAAATGAAGTGTTTTCCAAGATTTTCAATAGCTATTTTTTGACCAAAACTTAAGAATAATCACCAGATTTCCATAAATGGTTCATGTTAGTAGGTAGCCAAAAATCTAAATGGGATGTTTTAAGACATTTAATTTCATATTTATCTTGTAACCAATTTTGGCTAAATCATTTTACAAAAGATCACCATGTCGACGATTACATCACAAAATTGACCCCAAAAAACATTGATGCACAAGAAGTATGTGTGGAGAGAGTGAAGGACCTCAAAGGTAGTACTTGTCACACATACTACACAACAACATCATCATGGGTCTTGACTTTTGTAAGTTGGAACTTGGAACTTGGCATCATATTTTTTTGGGCAACAACAACAATTTTTTCATTTTTTTTCTTCGTTTCAGACTAAATATTTAGTATCCTTGTTCCAAAGTTGAAAGAACTTTTCTTGCTTTGGTGTAAGTATTTAACTTCCCTTGTCTCCAAAAGCTTGATTATTTGGCATCAAATTTAGGCTTTTAGTGAAACTCCCCTTACCACCACTAGCCATGCTAAAACAACTAACCCCATGAATGTCTAGAGAAGCATGTTAGTGCACAAAATGTAGGTCAATTACTCTAGCAAGGTATGCATGGCACACACGTATATTGTAGTTCTGTGAAATTTCCATGTTTTGAGAAGAAATTGACCAAAAAGTTTATTTGAAGTGAATGTTGTACAAGTTAGGCACTTTCCCTTGAAATTGTTCAATTTAAAAATTTTTTTTTGGGGATCGAAACCAAATTATTAGGCACTTGCCAAAACAATTAATTATGATCGAAGCTGCCCTTGTCATTTAGGTAAGGTATGACTCACATGAAAGTACTTTTTCGTTTTCAAAAAGGATATTATTTTTCTTCCTTTTGGAGGGGGCAAGGGGGCCGGAGAATGGGGTGGGGATGGTGGTGGGGTTGTGTTGGGAGAAGAGGAATACTAATGTAGTGGGGTATAAAGAATCAGGTTTGATATGGTCCTTGTTACCAAAAAAAATTAAAATGGTTTAGGGTTAGAAGGGCACATTAGTTGTTTCTTTAACTCATTATCAAAATCCATAATTTTCCTAGAGTCCTAGCTTCTAACCTAACATATGCATTAATATCTATGTGCATGGAGCGAGAAAAATTATTTCATTTTTTTGAGTTTTAGAAAAAAATGAATTTATTGGCTTTGCCTAAAGGAACTTCCATTCAACATGCTTAAACGTGAATTTGGGATAAACTTTTGACTTGAACCACAACAATTTGTAGGTGACGACTAGAGACTTAGGCTTGGTTTTTTCTAATGAAAAAGGTTGGGACATGTAGCACACATCTTTTACATATTTATGTAGTGGTCTAAAAATTGGTCACAAGTAAAAACCAAATAAATGGGATGAAAAATAAATCAAAAGAAAATCCTTCTAGAGATGCTACCACTTGGTCATGATGACTTTTAGCCATCGTGAATCTGAATTTGTCAACATACTAGTTCACCTCATCATAGTTTATAAGCCCACCCCGCCCCCTATCTTTATTCTTTGAGAATATTGATATGGTCCCATTCCAAAAACTAGTCTCAAAGTTGCCCCCACATTCTATCCCATTGTATGTTCCATTGTTATATTAAATATACACTAAGTAACATTTAAAGAATGATATCATCTAGCAACATGTGTCCACAAACAACCAAAATATTTTGATTAATGTTTATCAACAAAAATGAAATTTAAATTCATCAAAATGAAACAATATATGACTCACAACTTGATCACATGGGATTAAACGTAGTCGAGGTTTTAATAATATATAGATCACAAATGAATTCATCTTGCATTCAAATTACTTAACCATTCAACCTAGCCACAATTGAATCATTTCGTATGGTTTTTTGTTTAAACCCAAAACATTGTGCAATAAATAAGGGCACTTGTTTCAGTTGGTAATAATTAAGGTGGTGGATGGAGTTGGGCTGTTTGCTACTTTCTGCCATCCTCTTCTACTTTGGTTGCCTATGGAAATATGGAGATGACCAGGCTTTGTTGAGCTTTTCCAAAACATAAAACAAAGGCTGTGTAAGAAGATGGCTCTTAAGGGGGGGGGGGGGGGGGA